>Ga0302347_1000214_pt1 | contig 105235 bp, 90 predicted proteins | sample PhyWR1_FD_202178 | JGI IMG/M metagenome (GOLD analysis project Ga0302347, IMG submission 202178) | Leaf surface microbial communities from wheat plants in UC Gill Tract Community Farm, Albany, California, United States - DLSL W.R1 (v2)... | ecosystem: Host-associated > Plants > Phyllosphere >... | reverse complement strand
TCCGCAAGGTCCGGGGTTTTTTGCTTGTGTTTTTTGGGTGAGCTGCGCAGAAAACAAGCCAGTCTGATATGTCGCCCAGATGTTTACTGCGTCTGTAGCCACGCCTCAATAAAATCGGCAATCTCATCCATTCCCCCCGCCGTGAAACTTTCTCACCTTTCTCATACAGACTCGACATTCACATGAATCTTCGTTATTGTCAGCTATCTGGATGTCTAAACGTTTATACGTATGCTGTGAGGATTTAAGGCTATGCCGATTCGGGTGCAGGACGAGCTACCAGCCGTCAATTTTTTGCGAGAAGAAAACGTCTTTGTAATGAAGGCCTCGCGTGCGACAGGTCAGGAAATTCGTCCGCTTAAGGTCCTTATCCTCAATCTGATGCCCAAAAAAATCGAAACGGAAAACCAGTTCCTTCGCCTTCTTTCGAACTCACCGCTGCAGGTCGATGTTCAGCTTTTACGTATCGATGCACGCGAGTCACGCAACACCCCTTCTGAGCACCTCAACAACTTTTACTGTGATTTTGAAGATATCCGTAATGATAATTTCGATGGATTAATTGTGACCGGGGCACCGCTTGGCCTGGTCGAATTTAACGATGTCGCCTATTGGCCGCAGATCAAACAGGTGCTGGAGTGGGCGAAAGATCATGTGACTTCAACGCTATTTGTTTGTTGGGCCGTCCAGGCTGCACTGAATATTCTTTATGGCATCCCTAAACAGACGCGTTCAGACAAGCTGTCTGGCGTCTACGAACACCATATTCTGCATCCCCACGCGTTGTTGACGCGCGGTTTTGATGACTTTTTCCTGGCACCTCACTCGCGCTATGCTGATTTCCCGGCCGCGCTCATTCGCGATTACACCGATCTGGAAATCCTGGCCGAGACGGAAGATGGCGATGCTTATCTCTTTGCCAGCAGGGACAAGCGTATTGCCTTTGTCACGGGTCATCCTGAATACGATGCCCATACGCTGGCAAGCGAGTTTTTCCGCGATGTTGAAGCAGGCCTGAGCCCGGAAGTGCCGTACAATTATTTCCCTAAAAACGATCCGCAAAACACGCCCAGAGCATCCTGGCGCAGCCACGGTAATTTGCTGTTTACCAACTGGCTCAATTATTACGTCTACCAGATCACGCCATACGATCTGCGACATATGAATCCAACGCTAGAATAATTGACTGACTCAAACGATCCTAAAGCGTTTCAGCTCTCCAGATAAGGCACCTTCGGGTGCCTTTTTTATTTCCGAAATACAAACCGACAACCAGAAAATATTTAACGCATTGTTAATCAGTGATTTAAGTTAATTTAATTATTAAAATGGAAATTGTTTTTGATTTTAGAAAAATAATAGATAGTCTTAACTCTGCTGAGCGAAAACTGTCCAAAGATCTTTCGCTCGCACTGGATGAGTGTATTGGGATCTTTGATGAGGAGCAGCGTAATGACTCAACAGGCAACGACAGCAGACGAACTGGCCTTTAATCAGCCACACGGGGAGCAGGAAAAGCAGATTTTGACGCCAGAGGCTGTCGAATTTCTCGCTGAGCTGGTCACGCGCTTCGCGCCAAAGCGCCAAACGCTGCTGGCGGCGCGCATTCAGCAACAGCAGGATATTGATAACGGCAAACTGCCTGACTTTATTTCGGAAACTGCTTCCATTCGTGATTCAGCCTGGAAGATTCGCGGTATTCCTCAGGATTTGCAGGATCGTCGCGTTGAAATCACCGGCCCGGTTGAGCGCAAAATGGTCATTAACGCCATGAATGCCAACGTTAAAGTGTTTATGGCGGATTTCGAAGATTCGCTCGCACCGGACTGGCGCAAAGTGATTGAAGGGCAAATCAACTTGCGCGATGCGGTAAATGGGACGATCAGCTATACCAACGAAACCGGGAAAATCTACCAGCTCAAACCGGATCCTGCGGTCTTAATCTGCCGTGTACGTGGTCTACATCTGCCAGAAAAACACGTCACCTGGCGTGGCGAACCGATTCCCAGCAGCCTGTTTGATTTTGCGTTGTACTTCTTCCACAACTATCAAAATCTGCTGGCAAAAGGCAGCGGTCCCTATTTCTATCTGCCAAAAACCCAGTCCTGGAAAGAAGCGGCCTGGTGGAGTGAAGTGTTTAGCTATGCGGAAGATCGCTTTAATTTACCGCGCGGCACCATCAAAGCCACGCTGTTGATTGAAACGTTGCCGGCGGTATTCCAGATGGATGAGATCCTGCACGCGTTGCGTGACCACATCACAGGACTGAACTGTGGGCGCTGGGACTACATTTTCAGCTACATCAAAACCCTGAAAAATCATCCTGACCGCGTTTTACCCGACCGTCAGGCGGTCACGATGGATAAACCGTTCCTGAACGCTTACTCGCGTTTACTGATAAAAACCTGTCACAAGCGCGGCGCATTCGCGATGGGCGGAATGGCTGCGTTTATTCCGAGCAAAGATGCCGAGCGCAACAATCAGGTGTTGAGCAAAGTAAAAGCGGATAAAGAGCTGGAGGCCCACAACGGTCACGACGGCACGTGGATTGCGCATCCAGGCCTTGCTGACACGGCAATGGATGTTTTCAACCGGACATTAGGCGATAACAAGAACCAGCTTTTCGTTAGTCGGGAAGACGATGCGCCTGTCACTGCAGAGGAACTTCTCGCGCCCTGCGAAGGCGAACGGACTGAAGCCGGTATGCGCGCCAATATTCGCGTCGCCGTGCAGTACATCGAAGCGTGGATTTCGGGTAACGGCTGCGTACCGATTTACGGTCTGATGGAAGATGCCGCGACGGCTGAGATTTCGCGTACCTCCATCTGGCAGTGGATCCATCACCAGAAGACCCTCAGCAACGGCAAACCGGTGACGAAATCGCTGTTCCGCCAGATGCTGGCCGAAGAGTTGATGACCATCCAGGACGAGCTGGGCGAGCACCGCTTTAGCAGCGGTCGTTTCGACGAAGCCGCGCGTCTGATGGAACAAATCACGACGTCGGATGAATTAATCGACTTCCTCACCCTGCCAGGTTACCGCCTGCTTGCATAAATCCACCCCATAATAATACGGAGCATCTGCACATGAAAACGCGTACCCAACAAATCGAAGAATTACAAAAAGAGTGGACACAGTCGCGCTGGGAAGGCATTCAACGCCCGTATAGCGCAGAGGACGTGGTGAAATTACGCGGCTCGGTCAATCCTGAATGTACTCTGGCGCAGCTTGGTGCGGCCAAAATGTGGCGTCTGCTGCACGGTGAATCGAAAAAAGGGTACATCAATAGTCTCGGTGCGCTGACGGGCGGCCAGGCGTTACAGCAGGCGAAAGCGGGAATCGAAGCGGTCTATCTTTCCGGCTGGCAGGTGGCGGCCGATGCTAACCTGGCGTCCAGCATGTACCCGGATCAATCGCTCTATCCGGCTAACTCTGTGCCGTCGGTTGTCGATCGTATCAACAACACATTTCGTCGTGCCGATCAGATCCAATGGTCTTCGGGGATTGAGCCAAACGATCCGCGTTATGTCGATTATTTCCTGCCGATCGTTGCCGATGCAGAAGCTGGTTTTGGCGGCGTACTGAACGCGTTTGAGCTGATGAAATCCATGATTGAAGCCGGTGCAGCGGCCGTTCATTTTGAAGATCAGCTGGCGTCCGTGAAGAAGTGCGGGCATATGGGTGGCAAAGTATTGGTCCCAACTCAGGAAGCTATTCAGAAACTGGTCGCCGCGCGTCTGGCAGCAGATGTATTGGGTGTTCCAACGCTGGTTATCGCCCGTACCGATGCCGACGCCGCTGACCTGATCACCTCCGACTGTGATGCTTACGACAGCGAATTTATTACCGGTGAGCGTACCAGCGAAGGCTTCTATCGTACTCATGCGGGTATCGAACAGGCGATCAGCCGTGGTCTGGCTTATGCCCCGTATGCGGACCTGGTGTGGTGTGAAACCTCCACGCCGGATCTGGCGCTGGCGAAACGCTTTGCCGATGCCATACACGCAAAATACCCCGGCAAACTGCTGGCCTATAACTGCTCGCCCTCGTTTAACTGGCAGAAGAATCTGGATGACAGCACCATCGCCAGCTTCCAGCAGCAGCTCTCCGAGATGGGCTACAAATTTCAATTTATTACGCTCGCGGGCATTCACAGTATGTGGTTCAACATGTTCGACCTGGCGCATGCTTACGCGCAGGGTGAAGGGATGCGCCACTATGTCGAAAAAGTGCAGCAGCCGGAATTTGCGTCGAGTCAAAAAGGTTATACCTTCGCCTCCCATCAGCAGGAAGTGGGCACGGGCTACTTCGACAAAGTCACCACTATTATTCAGGGCGGCGCCTCATCCGTCACCGCCTTGACCGGCTCGACCGAAGAATCACAGTTCTAACCGCATTTTTCCCTCTCCCTCCGGGAGGGGGCGAGGGAAAACTATGTCGCGAGCTCTGGAGTTACTGATTGCACAAACCATTCTGCAGGGCTTTGATGCGCAGTATGGTCGTTTTCTGGAGGTCACGTCAGGCGCACAGCAGCGCTTTGAGCACGCCGACTGGCACGCCGTTCAGCAGGCCATGAAGCAGCGTATCCACCTTTACGATCACCATGTTGGCCTCGTCGTAGAGCAGTTACGTTGCATCACCGAGGGCAAAAGCACCGATGCGGATTTTCTGCTGCGTGTGAAAGAGCATTACACCCATTTATTACCGGATTACCCACGCTTCGAGATTGCGGAGAGCTTTTTCAACTCCGTCTATTGTCGGTTATTTGACCACCGCTCGTTATCTCCTGAGCGGTTATTTATTTTCAGTTCTCAGCCGGAGCGCCGCTTTCGGGCAATTCCCCGTCCACTGGCGAAAGATTTTTTCCCCGAACAGGGTTGGGAAAATGCTCTCAACAACGTGTTGTCAGATTTACCCCTGCGACTGCCCTGGCAGAATAAAGCACGTGATGTCGGCTACATCGCTGCACATCTGGTCGAAACCCTGGGTGAAGAGACGTTGCGCCACAGCCACTTACAGGTCGCAAACGAACTGTTTTTCCGTAACAAAGCGGCATGGTTGGTTGGAAAACTCATCACACCGGAGGCCACGCTCCCTTTTTTACTGCCCATCCATCGCTCTGATGACGGCGAACTGTTTGTTGATACCTGCCTGACGACCAGCGCGGAGGCCAGTATTGTCTTCGGTTTCGCCCGCTCGTATTTTATGGTCTACGCGCCGCTTCCCGCCGCCCTGGTCGAATGGCTACGCGAGATATTACCTGTCAAAACCACCGCCGAACTCTACATGGCAATTGGTTGCCAGAAGCACGCTAAAACCGAAAGCTATCGCGAATATTTGCACTACATCACCAGCACCGATGAGCAGTTTATTGAAGCGCCGGGTATCCGCGGCATGGTGATGCTGGTGTTCACGCTGCCCGGTTTTGACCGCGTGTTTAAAGTCATTAAAGATCAGTTTGCACCACAAAAAGAGATGACGGCGGCGCACGTTCGCGCCTGCTATCAGCTGGTGAAAGAGCACGATCGCGTCGGGCGCATGGCGGACACGCAAGAGTTTGAAAACTTTGTGCTGGATAAGCGCCAGATCGATCCCACGCTGATGGCGTTACTCCTTCAGGAAGCGCCGGGTAAAATCACCGATTTGGGCGATAAAATTGCTATCAGCCATCTTTATATTGAACGTCGCATGGTGCCGCTAAATATCTGGCTGGAGCAGGTCGAAGGCGCGCAATTGCGCGATGCGATTGAAGAGTACGGCAACGCGATCCGCCAGCTTGCCGCTGCCAATATTTTCCCCGGCGATATGCTGTTTAAAAACTTTGGCGTGACCCGTCACGGACGCGTAGTGTTCTACGATTACGACGAAATTTGCTACATGACTGAAGTGAATTTCCGCACCATTCCAGCAGCGAGATATCCTGAGGATGAGCTCGCCAGTGAACCGTGGTACAGCGTCTCGCCGGGCGATGTCTTCCCGGAGGAGTTTCGCCACTGGCTCTGCGCCGACCCGCGCATCGGGCCGCTCTTTGAAGAGATGCACGACGATCTGTTCCACGCCGATTACTGGCGCGGTCTGCAAACGCGAATCAAAGAGGGGCATGTCGAAGATGTGTACGCGTACCGCAAACGGCAGCGCTTTTGCCAGCGAGGATAAAGCAGAACGGCATCCCCGTTGCCGATTTAGTGTCTTCCCCTCTCCCGTGGGAGAGGGCCGGGGTGAGGGCATCAGGCCGCACACAGTAAAAGTAAACGGCATCCCCGTTGCCGATTTAGTGTCTTCTCCCTCTCCCCGTGGGAGAGGGCCGGGGTGAGGGCATCAGGCCGCACAGAGTAAAAGCATACAGCAACCCGGTTGCCGTTTTAGTGTCTTCTCCCTCTCCCCGTGGGAGAGGGCTGGCTGAGGGCATCAGGCCGCACAGAGTAAAAGCAAACAGCAACCCGGTTGCCGTTTTAGTGTCTTCTCCCTCTCCTGTGGGAGAGGGCTGGGGTGAGGGCATCAGGCCGCAAAAACCTTAACGAATCCCGCCATAGGCCAGCGTCACTTCTTTGGCCGCTTTGATCACCAGCGCACCCAACTCCGTTACGCTATCGTCAGTCACGCGTGAAATCGGTCCGGAAATGGAGATCGCGGCAAACGGCTCGCGATGCTCATCAAAAATACATGCCGCGATGCAGCGCAGGCCAAGCGCGTGCTCTTCATCGTCAAACGAGTAGCCGCGTTTGCGGGTCTGGGCTAAATCTTCTTTCAGATGTACCGGTGAAACCAGAGTGGCATGCGTATAGGCATGCAGCCCTTTTCGATGGAGCAGGCCAGTGACTTGCTCCTCACTTAGCTGCGACAGGAACGCTTTCCCCGCCCCAGAAGCGTGCATGGGCAGCTTGCCGCCAATCGGCGCAGACATACGCATCAACTGCGTACATTGAACCTGGTCGATAATAATCGCCTGATGATCGCTCTGGTCCAGGACGGCCAGATTGACCGTTTCGCCGGAGTCTTCCATCAGCTTGCGCAGAATCGGATGCACAATCGCCAGCAAATTACGGCTCTGCAGGAAGCTGCTGCCGACGATAAACGCATGCGCGCCCACCGACCAGTGCCCAAGCTCGCCAACCTGACGGACAAAACCCAGCTGCTGCATGGTGGTCAGCAGACGATGCGTTGTGGAGTTCGGTAAGCCCGCCTGCTGCGCCAGCTCTGTTAACGCTACGCTGCTGTGCGATTCGGCTATCCATTCCAGCAGCTTTAATCCACGCGTCAACGACTGGACCTGACCCGCAGGCTGAGCGGCAGTAGTGGCAGCAGGTTTTCTGCCGCGTTTAGCGGGAACGGTGGCAACCATAGCGAACTCCTTTTTCTGTATCGTGGAAATCATTTTCGTTTTATTTGGTGATTTTGCAACCGTTATCCTGACTGATCGGAGGAGTGATAGTGAACATGTCTCATGTTAACGCTGTGTGGCTTCTCCGCTCAGCCAGATTATGCCAGTATGGATAACTGGCCTGGTGGCCTGGGTGAGCGTTGTCGGGAGCAAGTGTGAGCAGCAAAATAGAGCAACTGCGTGCGCAGTTAAACGAACGAATTCTGGTGCTGGACGGCGGCATGGGCACCATGATCCAAAGCTACCGTCTGAGCGAAGACGATTTCCGCGGCGAACGTTTCGCCGACTGGCCCTGCGACCTGAAAGGCAACAATGACCTGCTGGTGCTCAGTAAACCCGATGTCATTGCGGCGATTCATCACGCTTATTTTGAGGCGGGTGCGGACATTGTCGAAACCAACACGTTCAACTCGACAACGATCGCCATGGCCGATTACCAGATGGAATCCCTGTCGGCGGAAATCAACTTCACCGCAGCGAAGCTGGCTCGCGCCTGCGCTGATGAATGGACCGCGCGCACGCCGGAAAAGCCACGCTATGTGGCCGGTGTTCTGGGGCCGACCAACCGCACCGCATCAATTTCACCAGATGTTAACGATCCCGCTTTCCGTAACGTCACCTTCGATCAACTGGTGGCCGCGTATCGTGAATCCACCAAAGCGCTGGTGGAAGGCGGTTCCGATCTGATCATGATCGAAACGGTCTTCGATACGCTCAATGCCAAAGCCGCCATCTTCGCCGTAAAAGAAGAGATGGAAGCGCTGGGCGTTGACTTACCGATCATGGTGTCTGGCACCATTACCGATGCCTCCGGACGTACCCTCTCCGGGCAGACCACTGAAGCGTTTTATAACTCTCTGCGCCACGCGGATGCGCTGACCTTTGGTCTGAACTGTGCGCTGGGGCCTGACGAACTGCGTCAGTACGTCCAGGAACTTTCACGTATCGCCGATTGCTATGTCACCGCGCACCCGAATGCGGGCCTGCCAAACGCTTTTGGGGAATACGATCTCGATGCGGTGACCATGGCAGCGCAAATTCGCGAGTGGGCGGAGTCTGGCTTCCTGAATATTGTGGGTGGCTGCTGCGGCACAACGCCGGAACATATCGCCGCAATGAGTCACGCCGTGGCGGGCTTGCCGCCGCGCACGCTGCCGGACCTGCCGGTGGCCTGTCGTCTGGCGGGTCTTGAACCGCTGACCATCAGCAAAGAGAGCCTGTTTGTGAACGTCGGTGAACGTACTAACGTCACCGGCTCTGCCAAATTCAAACGATTAATCAAAGAAGAGAAATACAACGAAGCACTGGATGTTGCGCGTCAGCAGGTCGAAAGCGGCGCGCAGATCATCGACATCAACATGGATGAAGGGATGCTCGACGCCGAAGCGGCGATGGTGCGTTTCCTGAATTTGATTGCCGGTGAGCCAGACATCGCCCGCGTGCCGATCATGATCGACTCCTCTAAATGGGATGTCATCGAAAAAGGGCTGAAGTGCATTCAGGGTAAAGGCATCGTTAACTCCATCTCGATGAAAGAGGGGATTGAGCCGTTTATCCACCACGCCAAACTTGTGCGCCGTTATGGCGCGGCCGTCGTGGTGATGGCCTTTGACGAGGTCGGTCAGGCGGATACCCGCGAGCGCAAAATTGAGATTTGCCGACGCGCCTACAAGATTTTGACCGAAGAGGTCGGCTTCCCACCCGAAGACATTATTTTCGATCCGAATATTTTCGCCGTCGCGACCGGCATCGAAGAGCACAACAACTATGCGCAGGATTTTATTGGCGCGTGTGAAGACATCAAACGCGAGCTGCCGCATGCGCTGATCTCCGGCGGCGTTTCCAACGTGTCGTTCTCATTCCGTGGTAATGACCCGGTGCGTGAAGCGATCCACGCCGTGTTCCTCTACTACGCGATTCGCAACGGGATGGACATGGGTATCGTCAACGCCGGACAGCTGGCGATTTACGATGACTTGCCTGCCGAGCTGCGCGAGGGGGTTGAAGATGTGATTTTAAACCGTCGCGATGATGCCACTGAACGCATGCTGGATCTGGCGGAGAAATATCGCGGCAGCAAAGCGGATGAAAGCGCGAATATTCAGCAGGCGGAATGGCGTGCGTGGGATGTGAAAAAGCGTCTGGAATATTCGCTGGTGAAAGGGATCACGGAGTTTATCGAGCTGGATACCGAAGAAGCGCGCCAGCTGGCTGCACGCCCTATTGAAGTGATTGAAGGGCCGCTGATGGATGGCATGAACGTGGTGGGCGATCTGTTCAGCGAGGGGAAAATGTTCCTGCCGCAGGTGGTGAAATCCGCGCGTGTCATGAAGCAAGCCGTGGCCTATCTCGAGCCTTATATTGAGGCAAGCAAAGAAAAAAGTTCCAGTAACGGCAAGATGGTGATCGCCACCGTGAAGGGCGATGTGCATGACATCGGCAAAAATATCGTCGGCGTGGTATTGCAGTGTAATAACTACGAAATCATCGATTTAGGCGTGATGGTTCCGGCGGATAAAATTCTCAAAACTGCGCGTGAAGTGAATGCCGATCTGATTGGCCTGTCCGGGTTAATCACCCCGTCGCTCGACGAAATGGTTAATGTGGCAAAAGAGATGGAACGGCAGGGCTTTACCATTCCGCTGCTGATTGGCGGGGCGACCACCTCAAAAGCGCACACGGCGGTCAAAATCGAGCAGAATTACAGCGGGCCAACGGTGTACGTGCAGAACGCCTCGCGCACCGTTGGCGTGGTTTCCGCGCTGCTGTCCGACACGCAACGCGATGATTTTGTAGCGCGAACGCGCAAAGAGTACGACACCGTGCGTATCCAGCATTCCCGTAAAAAGCCGCGCACGCCGCCGGTGACACTGGCCGCCGCGCGCGAAAACGATCTGGCTTTTGACTGGTCAAGCTATACGCCGCCCGTGGCGCACCGTCTGGGCGTGCAGGACGTTACTGCCAGCATCGAAACGCTGCGTAACTACATCGACTGGACGCCGTTCTTCATGACCTGGTCGCTGGCGGGGAAATACCCGCGCATCCTCGAAGACGACGTGGTGGGTGAAGAAGCCAAGCGCTTGTTCAATGATGCCAACGATATGCTCGACCAGCTAAGTGCTGAAAAAACGCTAAATCCGCGCGGTGTGGTTGGCTTGTTCCCGGCTAACCGCGTGGGCGATGACATCGAAATTTATCGCGATGAAACCCGCACCAGCGTGCTGGCGGTCAGCCGTCATCTGCGCCAGCAAACCGAAAAAGTCGGCTTCGCGAACTACTGCCTGGCCGATTTTGTCGCGCCTAAACTCAGCGGCAAAGCGGACTACATTGGCGCATTCGCTGTCACCGGGGGCCTTGAAGAAGACGCTCTCGCGGAGGCGTTTGAAGCGCAGCACGACGATTACAACAAAATCATGGTTAAAGCGATTTCGGACCGTCTGGCCGAGGCCTTCGCGGAATATCTGCATGAGCGCGTGCGTAAAGTGCACTGGGGGTATGCTCCGAATGAAAACCTCAGCAATGAGGAGCTTATCCGCGAGAATTACCAGGGTATTCGCCCGGCGCCAGGCTATCCGGCGTGCCCTGAGCACACCGAAAAAGGAACGATCTGGCAACTTCTGGATGTCGAAACCCATACCGGCATGAAGCTGACGGAATCCTTCGCCATGTGGCCAGGCGCGTCTGTTTCGGGCTGGTATTTCAGCCATCCTGACAGCAAATACTACGCGGTCGCACAAATTCAACGCGACCAGGTGGAAGACTACGCCTTGCGTAAAGGGATGAGCGTGTCGGAAGTGGAGCGCTGGTTGGCGCCTAACCTGGGTTACGATGCGGATTGACCTGGCTCACTTGCCAGCTTACACCAGGGCTGTTCTCGCTCGAGTCACGTACTCTGTGTACGCTCCCCTCGCTGCGAGCAGTCCGTGTGCAATCTGGCTGCGCCGCCGACGGTCAATATTGGCCTGGATTACTTGCCAGCTCGCACCAGGGCTGTTATTGCTCTAGCCACGTACTCTGTGTACGCTCCCCTCGCTGCGAGCAGTTGGTGTGCAATCTGGCTGCGCCGCCGACGGTCAATATTGACCTGGATTACTTGCCAGCCCGTACCAGGGCTGTTCTCGCTCTAGCCACGTACTCTGTGTACGCTCCCCTCGCTGCGAGCAGTTCGTGTGCAATCTGGCTGCGCCGCCGACGGTCAGTATTAACCTTGATTACTTGCCAGCTCGCACCAGACGCTAGATAAATCGAGATATTTCACTTTTCCTTACAACATACGGGGCGCTCATGCGGCGCCCTGTCTCTTTATTACGTTTAAAGCCTTATACTGGAAGAAGGTCTTCCTCACGTGAAAAGCGGGGAGGGAACCAAAGGAACACATAACGATAAGGAGAACCCACTTCCGTGCTGACACTGTTACACCTGCTTTCTGCCGTCGCTCTCCTGGTATGGGGCACCCATATTGTCCGTACCGGTGTGATGCGTGTGTTTGGCGCACGCTTACGTACTGTCCTCAGCCGCAGCGTTGAGAAGAAACCGCTCGCCTTTTGCGCGGGTATTGGCGTCACCGCGCTTGTGCAAAGCAGCAATGCGACCACGATGCTTGTCACCTCGTTTGTGGCACAAGACCTGGTTGCGCTGACGCCCGCGCTGGTCATCGTATTGGGCGCGGATGTGGGCACCGCGCTGATGGCACGCGTGTTGACCTTCGATCTCTCCTGGCTCTCGCCGCTGCTGATTTTCATCGGCGTGATCTTCTTTTTGGGACGCAAACAGACGCGCGAAGGCCAGCTTGGGCGCGTGGGCATTGGCCTCGGCCTGATCCTGCTGGCACTGGAACTGATTGTTCAGGCCGTCACGCCGATTACCCAGGCTAACGGCGTGCAGGTTATTTTTGCTTCGCTGACCGGCGACATCATGCTCGATGCACTGATCGGTGCGGTCTTCGCCATCGTCAGTTATTCCAGCCTGGCCGCGGTCTTGCTGACCGCGACTCTGACGGCAGCGGGCGCGATTTCATTCCCGGTGGCACTGTGTCTGGTGATCGGCGCCAACCTTGGCTCGGGACTGCTGGCAATGCTGAACAACAGCGGCGCCAACGCCGCCGCCCGTCGTGTGGCGCTCGGCAGTTTGCTGTTTAAGCTGGTGGGCAGCCTGATTATTCTGCCGTTTGTGCATCCGCTGGCGAACGCCATGGATAATTTGCCCTTGCCGAAAGCTGAGCTGGTTATCTACTTCCACGTTTTCTACAACCTGGTACGTTGCCTGGCGATGGTGCCGTTTGCCGGGCCAATGGCGCGTTTCTGCAAGCGAATGATCCGCGATGAGCCAGAGCTCGACGCACGCCTGAAGCCGAAACACCTCGACACCTCCGCGCTGGATACGCCTGCGCTGGCACTGGCCAATGCAGCGCGCGAGACGCTGCGCATTGGCGATGCGATGGAAACGATGCTGGATGGCCTGAAAAAGGTCATGCACGGTGAGCCGCGCGAAGAAAAAGAGCTGCGTAAGCTGGCTGACGATATCAACGTGCTTTATACCGCCATCAAACTTTATCTGGCGCGCATGCCGCAGGATGAGCTGGCCGAAGAGGAATCCCGCCGCTGGGCGGAGATTATCGAGATGTCGCTAAACCTTGAGCAGGCATCCGATATTGTCGAGCGTATGGGCAGCGAGATTGCCGATAAATCGCTGGCGGCGCGTCGGGCATTTTCCCTGGAGGGCGTCGCCGAGCTGGACGCGTTGCTGGAACTGTTGCTCAATAACCTGAAGCTGGCGATGTCGGTCTTCTTCTCCAGCGACGTGCCCAGCGCGCGCCGTTTGCGCCGTAATAAGCACCGCTTCCGTATTCTGAATCGCCGCTACTCGCATGCGCACGTTGACCGACTGCATCAACAAAACGTGCAAAGTATCGAAACCAGCTCTCTGCACCTGGGGCTGCTCGGCGATATGAAACGTCTCAACTCGCTGTTTTGCGCCGTGGCCTATAGCGTGATGGAACAGCCGGACGAAGATGACGAAAGGGATGATTATTAATCTTCAGCACTTTTAATCGTCAATCCAAGACCCAGCGCTTTCATAACGGCAAGCGTGGTTTTAAGCGTTGGGTTACCTTTTTCACTAAAAGAGCGATACAGCTGTTCGCGAGACAAACCCGTTTGTGTCGCAATGGTAGACATTCCTTTTGCGCGGGCAACGATCCCTAATGCTTTAGCAATGTAGGCAGAATCGCCAGTTTCTAGTGCATCAGCCATGAATACGCTAATTTCATCATCATTGATAAGCGCCCTGGCAGGATCGTAATGAGTGAGTTCAGTCATGGTGTATAAACTCCCGATGTTCGAGTGATCTTGCGAGTGTCTTTGCCAGAATGATGTCTTTATCCTGACTATTTTTATTGCCGCCACTGAGCAAAATGATCAGTACGTTTCCCTGCGATTTAAAATAGATCCTGTAACCCGGGCCGTAATGAATCCGTAGCTCGCTGATACCTTCTCCAACAGGTTTTACATCCCCCGGCAGACCATTAGCCAGGCGGAATAAACGCGCTGCAATAAGCGTTTTTGCACGTGGATCGTTTACGTTTTGCTCCCAGCAACGGAAGGATTCTGTTTGAACAATCTCCTTCATACTACTCCATGTTGTTTTTAAACTACAGTGTCAGTTTGACGAATGGAAGGAAATTAGAAGGTGCTTGTAGGGGAGTAAATGACTAACGTGGAGATCCTGAAAGCACGCCGCAAACTCGACTGAGATATTGGCGGCTAATCTTTTTACTCGCCGCAACCTAAGGTATATTTCGCCTATAAAGGAGAAATTATGCTGCCCAACCAATCAACCCGATTAAACAAATACATTAGCGAGAGCGGGATTTGCTCACGCCGCGAAGCTGACCGTTACATCGAGCAAGGTAACGTGTTCATCAATGGTAAACGCGCGGCTATCGGCGATCAGGTCGCCCCTGGCGATGTGGTCAAAGTGAATGGTCAGTTAATCGAGCCAAGAGACGAAGAAAATCTGGTGTTTATCGCGTTAAACAAACCGGTTGGCATTGTCAGCACCACGGAAGACGGCGAGCGCGATAATATCGTGGATTTCGTTAACCACAGCAGCCGTATCTTCCCGATTGGTCGTCTCGATAAAGATTCACAAGGGCTGATTTTCCTGACCAACCACGGCGATCTGGTCAATAAAATCCTGCGTGCGGGTAACGACCACGAAAAAGAGTATGTGGTCACGGTCAATAAACCGATCACTGACGATTTTATTCGTGGAATGGGCGCTGGCGTCCCAATTCTGGGCACCGTCACCAAGAAGTGTAAAGTCAAAAAAGAGGCGCCGTTTGCGTTTCGCATTACCCTGGTTCAGGGTTTAAACCGACAGATTCGTCGTATGTGCGAGCACTTTGGTTTTGAAGTCACAAAGCTGGAACGTACACGTATTATGAACGTGAGCCTTGCGGGTATTCCGCTCGGAGAATGGCGTGATTTGAACGGTGATGAACTCATTGAGCTGTTTAAGCTCATCGAAAACTCGTCGTCTGACGCGAAGCCAAAGACGAAGGCCAAACCAAAAACGCAGGGCATCAAACGGCCTGTTGTGAACGTTCCGGCCTCTGCCGAAAAAGAACGCAACAAGCCAGCCGGAAAGCGTTTTGTTCAGCCCGGCCGCAAAAAGAAAGGGCGCTAATTAGCGCCTTCCACGTGGTGCCGTATTGCCTGACCAGGAAAATGTTGATTCGGTGTCGGGCTTAAAAGCCTGCGCTTTTTTGACTTTGCGGGCTTTTTTGGCCTCAACTTCTCGCTGAGCCATCAGTTTGTCGATGTACTCTTTTTTGACCTGATTGGTCTCGGCGTTGGTCAGCGTACGTCCATGGGCGATGCGCGCGCGATCGAGCAGGGTTTTCAGCTCGCGCTGTTCGCTCTCCGTCATGTCTTTCTGGGTCAATCTCGGTGTAGCCATCGCTGAAGCCTCCTGTAGAAGAGGCTTCAGTGTAAAGCAAGCCAGACCTGGCGCGAAGCGAATTAACCCGCTTTCACCCTATCTTTCTTGTGCGGTTCTTCAATCGGTTTCCCTGACCAGTAGCCCGCCAGCAACGATCCAGACAAATTATGCCAGACCGAGAACAATGCGCCTGGGAGTGCCGCGAGCGGAGAGAAGTAAATTTTACCCAGCGCGGCAGCCAAACCCGAGTTCTGCATACCGACTTCAATCGCCAGCGTACGGCAGGTGGATTCGTCAAAGCCAAACAGTTTTCCGCCCCAGTAACCGCCCAGCAGGCCAATGGTGTTATGCAGGATCACCGCAATGATGACCACAAGACCGACAGAGGCTATGTGCGAGGCTGAACCCGCGACCACCGCACTGATAATCGCCAGAATACATACCATCGAAAAGGCGGGCAGATACGGCTCAACGGCCTTCACCACGCGCGGAAACAGATGATGAATTACCAGACCTAGCGCAATCGGAATCACCACTATTTGCAGAATCGAGAGCAGCATTCCCATCACATCGACCTGAATATGCGCATCCACGTACAGGCGCGTCAGCAACGGTGTGGCGACCACGCCCACCAGTGTCGAAACGGATGAAATGGTGACCGACAGCGCCACATCGCCTTTCGCCAGATAGATCATCACGTTTGACGCCGTACCGCTGGCGACGCTCCCGACCAAAACCATTCCCGCGGATAAATCCGGCGGCATCTTAAAGGCGATCGCCAGCAGCCAGGCGGCCAGCGGCATCACCAGATAGTGCAGGAAAATACCCGCCGCGACGGGCGCAGGGCGTGACAGCACGCGTTTAAAGTCGTCGATTTTCAGGTGCACGCCCATGCCAAGCATAATTAGCATCAGCAGCGTGGTGACCCACGGGCCGATCGGGGTGAAGGTGGTTGGCGTGTAATAAGCGAGCACAGAGAGCAGCAGCGCCCATAACGGGAACAGCCGGGTGATGGCGGATAACATAGTCTTTCCTTGCGATTTTAGTGTGTTGTTTTGTTATAAAAAAGCCGGGTCTGTGCCCGGCTGATAGGTATTGTTTATCCTGCTAAGGAATTTTATTCAAACAAATTATGATGAAGTTTCTGCACGACCTGCTCGGCTTCATGGCCCGGCACCAGGAAGCACAGGTTGTAGCTGGATGCGCCGTAGCAAATCATGCGGATGTTGAACGGGTCGAGCACGCCAAACACCTCTTTGCCCACGCCGCAGGCGCGTGACAGCTTATTACCGATGATCGCGACCAGCGCCAGGTCTTCTTCCACTTCCACTCGGCACAGAGCCGAAAGCTCCATCAGCAGCGACTGAGTCAGCAGCGTATCGCCGGTTGACGTTGAGCCGGTCGTATCCAGCGTTAACGCGATACTCACTTCCGACGTGGTAATCAAATCAACCGAGATATTATGGCGTGCCAGGATACCGAACACTTCGGCGAGGAATCCGCGCGAATGCAGCATATTCAGGCTGTGCAGCGTGACCAGAGTCTGCTTACGGCGCAGCGCCAGCGCGCGGAACAGCGGTGGGTTCACGGTGTTTTTACATACCAGAGTGCCGCCCGCTTTCGGATCTTTGCTGGAGCCGACGAACACAGGGATATCGCTGCGCACGGCGGGCAATAATGTGGCCGGGTGCAGCACTTTTGCGCCGAATGTCGCCATCTCAGCCGCTTCTTCGAATGCAATCACGTCAATACGTTTAGCGGCAGGCACCACGCGTGGATCGGTGGTGTAGATGCCAGGGACGTCGGTCCAGATATCAACGCGCGTCGCATACAATGCTTCACCCAGCAGGGCTGCTGTGTAGTCGCTTCCGCCACGGCCAAGCGTCGTGGTGCGGCCTTTGGCTTCGCTCCCGATAAAGCCCTGGGTAATCACGATGCCTTCTGCAAGGCGCGGGGCCAACTGCTGTTTTGACAGCTCAGAAAGCGTAGCAACGTCCGGCTCGGCGCGACCAAAACGGTCACTGGTGCGCATCACTTTGCGCACGTCAAACCACTGCGCCATCACGTCGCGTTCACGCAGGATCTCAACGAAAAGCAGGGTGGACATCAACTCGCCGTGACTCACCAGTTCATCGGTCAGCGCCGTGGATGTCGCCAGCGAGGCCGCTTCGGCCAGGGTGGTGATATTTTCCATCAGGCGTTCAACTTCTTCACGAATGACGTGAGGATTTTGCATACGTTCGAGGATATCGAACTGAATTTTGCGCAGCGCGTCGAGCTTCACAAAGCGTTCGGTCGCTTCCAGTCCCTCAGACAACGCAACCAGCAGATTAGTCACTCCTGCTGATGCAGAAAGAACAACCAGGCGGGTATTCGGATCGGCCAGCACCACATCGGCGCTGCGGTTCATGGCAGCGTAATCGGCCACGCTGGTCCCGCCAAACTTGGCGACAACAAAACTCGTCATAACATCCTCGTGTAGGAAAAGAATAAAGCGACCCTGGCACAAGAATGAAATGAAAACAGGTGCAGGCGCAAATACCGCCCTATAAATAAAATGCGGGAGGAGTCCTGTCAACGCTGGGATTATGCGGATTTTTCATGGGGGGTACCCCCTGAGTAACAGGACTTATAAAAGGACGCTATTTTATCCTTCACTTTACCGCTGAACGGGCTACTTTTGACCGCCCGCAGGCTCAGGATTCAGCAGCTATACTTTTTGGGTCTTTTCACTCGCGTTTGATACAGGCCAGGCCAATGGCATAAAAACCATCACAATTTCTCCGCGCAGGCGCTACAATCGACCGCAGTCACAATTCTCAAATCACAAGAGTATTGCTAATGAAAAACATCAATCCAACGCAGACTTCTGCCTGGCAGGCACTACAAAAACACTTCGACGAAATGAAAGACGTCTCCATCGCGGATCTGTTCGCGAAAGACGGCGACCGTTTTGGCAAATTCTCCGCAACCTTCGACGACCAGATGCTGGTGGATTTCTCCAAAAACCGCATCACGGAAGAGACGCTGGCGAAACTGCAGGATCTGGCGAAAGAGACCGATCTGGCAGGGGCTATCAAGTCCATGTTCTCCGGTGAGAAGATCAACCGTACCGAAGACCGTGCCGTGCTGCACGTTGCGCTGCGTAACCGTAGCAATACGCCAATTATGGTTGATGGCAAAGATGTGATGCCTGAAGTCAATGCGGTGCTGGAGAAGATGAAAACCTTCTCAGAAGAAATCATTTCCGGGAGCTGGAAAGGCTATACCGGCAAAGCGATTACCGACGTGGTGAACATCGGTATCGGTGGCTCTGACCTCGGCCCGTTCATGGTGACCGAAGCGCTGCGTCCGTACAAAAATCATCTGAACATGCACTTTGTGTCTAACGTCGATGGCACCCACATCGCCGAAGTGCTGAAGAAAGTGAACCCAGAAACCACGCTGTTCCTGGTGGCGTCGAAAACCTTCACCACGCAAGAGACCATGACCAACGCCCACAGCGCGCGCGACTGGTTCCTGGCAACGGCGGGTGACAACAAACACGTGGCGAAACACTTCGCGGCGTTGTCCACGAACGGTAAAGCGGTGGGTGAATTCGGTATCGACACCGCCAACATGTTTGAATTCTGGGACTGGGTTGGCGGTCGTTATTCTCTGTGGTCGGCAATCGGCCTGTCGATTATTCTGTCCGTGGGTTACGACAACTTCGTTGAACTGCTCTCCGGCGCGCACGCGATGGACAAACACTTCGCCAACACGGCACCAGAGAAAAACCTGCCGGTTCTGCTGGCCCTGATCGGCATCTGGTACAACAACTTCTTTGGTGCTGAGACCGAAGCGATCCTGCCGTACGACCAGTACATGCACCGCTTTGCAGCGTACTTCCAGCAGGGCAACATGGAATCCAACGGCAAATACGTTGACCGTAACGGCAACGCGGTGGATTACCAGACGGGCCCAATCATCTGGGGTGAGCCGGGTACTAACGGTCAGCATGCGTTCTATCAGCTGATTCACCAGGGCACCAAAATGGTTCCGTGTGATTTCATCGCACCAGCGACAACCCACAATGCCCTGTCTGATCATCACCAGAAGCTGCTGTCTAACTTCTTTGCGCAGACCGAAGCGTTGGCGTTTGGTAAATCGCGCGATGTGGTTGAGCAGGAATACCGCGATTTGGGTAAAGATCCGGCGACGCTGGAAAACGTGGTGCCATTCAAAGTCTTCGAAGGCAACCGCCCAACCAACTCCATTCTGCTGCGTGAAATTACGCCGTTCAGCCTGGGCGCGTTGATTGCGTTGTATGAGCATAAAATCTTTACTCAGGGCGCTATCCTGAACATCTTCACCTTTGACCAGTGGGGCGTTGAGCTGGGCAAACAGCTGGCAAACCGTATTCTGCCGGAATTAGGTGATGATAAAGATATTAACAGCCATGACAGTTCAACAAATGGTCTGATTAATCGCTATAAATCCTGGCGCGCATAATCTTTATTCCCAAATGAATGCCGGCGACCTGCCGGCATTTTTTTATCGGATAATTCCGGTTGTCCGTTACCTGACGCAAATTTCTATTATAAGTTTAATCCGAAAAGCCTGATTACCCCGTTAATAACTGCGGGTTATTTTAGGAAAATACGGAGTCTTAATATTGAGAATTATATTTTAAGTTATTGAATATAAATAATTTTATTAATTTATATTTGCGTTTTATATTTCCTTTCATCCATTTATCCTAAAACCGCCTGGCTATTTCCCCGTACGTCAATCCGCCTGCTTTAGTTGTGTATACTCGAATCCGCCCGAATTTCTTTTTGGGCAAATCTCCATTCATTCATTGAAGGGAAATTGTTATGAAGAAAGTACTGTATGGCATTTTTGCCATAACTGCGCTTGCGGCAACGTCTGTCTATGCGGCTCCGGTTCAGGTCGGGGAAGCAGCAGGCTCAGCAGCAACGTCTGCCTCAGCGGGGAGTTCTACCGCGACGGCGACAAGCACCGTAGGCTCGGCCGTGGGTGTCGCTCTGGCGGCAACCGGTGGCGGTGATGGCTCCAATACCGGAACCACGACCACCACGACAACCATCACTCAGTAATCACGGGTGTTTTAATCATAACCACACTTCGGTGTGGTTATTTCGCCCCTTCGGAGAAGAGTCGTGAAGCGACCTGCAATCATTCTGATTTGCCTGCTTTTACAGGCATGCTCAGCCACCACAAAAGGGCTGGGCAACTCACTGTGGGACAGCGTGTTTGGCACGCCTGGCGTACATCTTACGGACGATGACATCCAAAACATGCCGTATGCCAGCCAGTACATGCAGTTAAACGATGGCCCGCAGCTTTTTGTGGTGCTCGCTTTCGATGAAAACGGGCAGCAGAAATGGGTGACGCAAGACCAGGCCACCATCGTGACGCAGCATGGGCGTATCGTGAAAACGCTGCTGGGCGGTGACAACCTGCTTGAGGTGAATAACCTCGCGGCGGACCCGCTCATCAAACCGAATCAAATCGTTGATGGTGCAAGCTGGACGCGCATCATGGGCTGGACCGAGCACAAGCAGGTCCGCTACGCCACCGCGCGTTCTGTTTTCCGCTGGGACGGGACAGATACCGTGACGCTAGGCAGCGATGAAACTCAGGTCCGCGTGCTGGATGAAGAAGTCACAACCGATCGGGCGACGTGGCACAACCGCTTCTGGGTGGATGAGGAAGGGCAGATTCGTCAGTCGTTACAGTACCTTGGCGCAGATTTCTTCCCGGTGAAAGCCACCCTGATCAAGGCGGCGAAATCATGAAAATCATCACAAGCGTTGCGCTGATCGTCACGCTCGCCGCGCCGCTGGCGTGGTCTGCGGGAACCATTAAGGTCTATACCCCGGACAACAAAGAGCCAAAAACATTATCCAATGCCGAACATCTGATCGATCTCGTTGGGCAGCCCCGGCTGGCAAACAGCTGGTGGCCTGGCGCCATTATCAGCGAACGTCAGGCAACGGCGATAGCAGAACAAAAACACCAGGCTTTGCTGGCTCGCCTGACCGGGCTGGCAGGGCAGGAAGAGGGCGACACGGCGGCGGCAATCAATGCGGTACGCCAGCAGTTGCAGGCGATCACCGTGACCGGACGTCAGCGGGTGAATCTGGATCCCGACGAAGTGCGCGTAACGGAAAACGGCAACCCGACGCTGGAAGGGAACTACACGCTGTGGATCGTGGCGAAACCTTCAACCGTTACCGTGCTGGGATTGGTCAGCAGCCCAGGCCAAAAACCCTTTACGCCAGGACGCGACGTGGCGGGTTATCTGGATGAACAACACTTGCTGAGTGGCGCGGAAAACAGCTACGCGTGGGTGATTTACCCCGATGGCCGCAGGCAAAACGTCCCCGTGGCGTACTGGAATAAGCGTCACATCGAACCCATGCCGGGCAGCGTGATTTTTGTCGGCTTTGCCGATCACTTCTGGACGAAAGCGTATGACGGGCTGAATACCGACATTCTTCGCTCTCTGACGCAGCGGATACCGGAATAATGAAAAGAACTTATCTCTATAGCATGTTGGCGCTCTGCGTAAGCGCTGCCTGTCATGCCGAAACGTATCCGGCACCCATTGGTCCGTCACAGTCAGATTTTGGCGGCGTCGGGCTCATGCAAACCCCCACCGCACGCATGGCGCGTGAGGGCGAAATCAGCCTCAACTATCGCGATAACGACCAGTACCGCTACTACTCGGCCTCCGTACAGCTTTTCCCGTGGCTGGAAACGACGCTGCGCTACACGGATGTTCGAACCAAACAGTACAGCAGCGTTGATGCGTTTTCCGGCAACCAGACTTACAAAGACAAAGCGTTCGACCTCAAACTGCGTCTGTGGGAAGAGAGTTACTGGATGCCGCAGGTGTCCGTGGGCGCGCGTGATATCGGCGGTACAGGGCTTTTTGATGCGGAATACCTGGTCGCCAGCAAAGCCTGGGGACCCTTCGATTTTTCACTTGGTTTGGGCTGGGGGTATCTCGGCACCAGTGGCAACGTGAAAAACCCATTCTGCTCCTACAGCGACAAGTATTGCTCTCGTGACAACAGCTATAAAAAAGCCGGTTCGGTGAGCGGTGACCAGATGTTCCACGGCCCGGCATCGCTGTTTGGTGGCGTAGAATATCAAACGCCCTGGCAGCCGCTGCGTCTGAAGCTGGAATATGAAGGCAACAACTACACTGAGGACTTTGCGGGCAAGATCGAGCAGAAGAGCAAGTTTAACGTGGGTGCTATTTACCGGGTCACCGATTGGGCCGACGTTAACCTCAGCTACGAGCGCGGCAACACCGTGATGTTTGGTTTCACGCTGCGGACTAACTTTAACGATATGCGGCCGTCCTACAACGACAATGCGCGACCAAAATATCAGCCGCAGCCGCAGGACGCGATCATCCAGCACTCGGTGGTGGCGAATCAGCTCACGCTGCTGAAATACAATGCGGGCCTGGCCGATCCTAAAATCCAGGCAAAAGGTGACACGCTGTACGTGACGGGCGAGCAGGTAAAATATCGCGATTCCCGTGAAGGCATAGAGCGCGCGAATCGGATCATCATGAACGATCTGCCGGAGGGGATCCGTACGATCCGCGTGACGGAAAATCGCCTCAACATGCCGCAGGTGACGACCGAAACGGACGTGGCCAGCCTGAAGCGTCATCTTGAAGGCGAACCGCTGGGGCATGAAACCGAGCTGGTGCAAAAACGTGTAGAACCGGTGGTACCAGAAACTACCGAACAGGGCTGGTATATCGATAAATCCCGCTTTGATTTCCATGTCGATCCGGTATTAAACCAGTCCGTTGGTGGGCCAGAAAACTTCTATATGTACCAGCTGGGCGTGATGGCCACGGCGGATCTGTGGGTGACGGATCACCTCCTGACCACCGGTAGCCTGTTTGGCAATATCGCCAACAACTACGACAAATTTAACTACACCAACCCGCCAAGCGACTCAAAACTGCCGCGTGTTCGAACCCGCGTGCGCGAGTATGTGCAGAACGATGTGTATGTGAACAACATGCAGGCCAACTATTTCCAGTATCTTGGCAACAGTTTCTATGCCCAGGTGTATGGCGGTTATCTGGAAACCATGTACGGCGGCGCGGGTGCAGAACTCTTGTATCGCCCGGTCGACAGCAACTGGGCGTTTGGCCTTGATGCCAACTACGTGAAACAGCGTGACTGGCGTAGCGCGCAGGACATGATGAAGTTCACCGATTACAGCGTCAAAACCGGTCATCTGACTGCCTACTGGACGCCGTCGTTTGCCCAGGATGTGCTGGTGAAAGCCAGCGTTGGACAATATCTGGCGGGGGATAAAGGCGGTACGCTGGAGGTTGCCAAACGCTTCGACAGCGGCGTGGTCGTCGGCGGTTACGCCACGATTACCAACGTTTCGCCAGACGAATACGGCGAAGGGGACTTCACCAAAGGCGTGTATGTATCGATTCCGCTGGATCTGTTCTCATCCGGCCCAACCCGCAGCCGTGCGGCCATTGGCTGGACGCCATTGACGCGCGACGGGGGTCAGCAGCTTGGGCGTAAGTTCCAGCTGTACGACATGACCAGCGATCGGAGCGTGAACTTCCGCTGATGCTTTATTCCCTCTCCCTGTCAGGGAGAGGGAATAATTCCGCTTTGCACAAAACATAAACAAAAAATATAGATCTCCGTCACAATTTTGCGTTATACAGGTACTTCGCCCCTGAGATTGAGGTGCTGTATGACATCACTGACGCGTCCGCGCGTTGAGTTTATCTCAACGATTCTCCAGACCGTGTTGAATATGGGTCTGTTGAGCCTTGGCCTGATACTGGTCGTCTTTCTGGGCAAAGAAACTGTGCATCTGGCTGATGTGCTGTTCGCCCCCGAGCAAACCAGCAAATATGAGCTGGTGGAAGGACTGGTAGTCTATTTTCTCTACTTCGAATTTATCGCCCTGATTGTGAAATACTTTCAATCCGGCTTTCACTTCCCGCTGCGTTATTTTGTCTATATCGGGATCACCGCGATTGTGCGGCTGATCATCGTCGATCATAAATCACCGCTCGACGTGCTGATCTACTCGGCGGCGATCCTGCTGCTGGTGATCACCCTGTGGCTGTGCAACTCGAAACGGCTAAAGCGCGAATAAAAAAATGGCGGCCCGAGGGCCGCCTAACAACAGTCACAAGTTTACTTTTCATATTTTACGCTGCTGATGGGTTGGCTGCGTTCACTCACCCCAGTCACTTACTATCGCAAGCTCCTGGGATTTACTCGCTTACCGCCTTCCAGCACCGCAAAATATTTTGAGTATTGGGTCAAAAATTGCGTCAAAGTTGAGGGTTGCAGTGGCATTACATGATGAAACTTAACCTTTCACACCGCCTGCCGTCAGGCCGTTAACCAGCCAGCGCTGAGCCAGCAGGAACACGACGGTAATCGGGATGGCGGAGAGTACAGCGGCTGCGGCAAAGTCGCCCCACAGGTAGTTTTGCGGGTTGAGATATTGCTGCATACCGACTGCCAGCGTGTAGCTATTCACATCACGCAGTAGCAGAGACGCGACCGGCACTTCGGTAATGGCCGCAATAAACGACAGAATAAAGACCACGGCCAGAATTGGCACCGACAGCGGCAACAGCACCAGCCGGAAGGCCTGCCACGGCGTTGCGCCATCCAGCGCAGCCGCTTCTTCCAGCGATCCGTCGATGGTTTCGAAATAGCCTTTAATCGTCCATACGTGCAGCGCGATGCCCCCCAGATAGGCGAAGATCACGCCGCCGTGTGTGTTCAGGCCGATAAACGGCACGTATTGACCGAGACGGTCAAATAACGCGTACAACGCAACCAGCGACAGCACCGCCGGGAACATCTGGAAAATCAACATCCCTTTCAGCAGCGTCGCTTTGCCCGGGAAGCGCATACGGGCAAAGGCGTAAGCACAGGTGGTTGAGAGCGCCACAATCCCCACGGCGGTAATCCCGGCCACTTTGATGGAGTTCCACAGCCACAGCAGAACCGGGAACGGCGGCGGCGTCACGCGGCCATCGGCATGCTCGACGCTAAACCCTAACGCCAGTCGCCAGTGTTCCCAGGAGATTTTCTCAGGGATCAGGCTGCCGGTAGCAAAGTTGCCCTCGCGCAGTGAGATGGCGATAACCATCAGCAGCGGGAACATAATGGCTGCGATAAAAATCAGCAGACCTAAGTGCGTTGCGAAGAGACGCAGCTTTTGAGATTTGGGTTGGACCATAGCCATTTTCGTTATCTCCCTTAATCGAATTTCATACGCGTGGCTTTCAGATTCACAATCGCCAGCGCGCCAACCAACAGGAAGATCAGGGTGGCAATCGCGGCCGCCAGACCGAAGTCCTGCCCGCCGCCGCCTTCAAAGGCGATGCGGTAGGTGTAGCTCACTAACAGATCGGTATAGCCCGCTGGCGTGGTGGTGCCGAGGCGGTCTGGGCTGCCGTTGGTCAGAAGCTGAATCAGTACAAAGTTATTAAAGTTAAAGGCAAAACTGGCAATCATCAGCGGCGTTAGCGGCTTGATCAGCAGTGGGAGCGTAATTTTGAAGAAATTCTGGAACGCGCCCGCGCCGTCCATCGCGGAGGCTTCGTACAGGTCGTCCGGAATCGCTTTCAGCAGGCCCATGCACAGAATCATCATGTATGGATAGCCGAGCCAGGTGTTGACGATGATAATCATCGAGCGAGCCGTCGTTGGGTCACTAAACCACGCCGGTTTAATGCCAAACAGCGCGCCCAGCATCATGTTGATTTCACCGAAGCTCTGGTTGAACAGACCTTTAAAAATCAGAATCGAAATAAACGACGGGACGGCGTAGGGCAGAATCAGCAGTACGCGGTAAATGGCTTTGCCTTTCAGGGACTCCCACTGCACGACACACGCCAGCACCATGCCGACCGCCACGGTCAGGATCACCGTCAGGACTGAGAAGACCACTGTCCAGACGAAAATGGCCATGAACGGTTTCTGGATGCCCTCGTCGGTAAAGACGCGGGTAAAGTTCTCCCAGCCGATGGTGACGGTATAGCCTGGGCTGAGTTTATCGTCACCCCATTTGCCATCGGCGTTCACGGACTGATAGAAGCCGATATCGTTGTTTGGACGATATTTCACGCCGGTCTGGTTGTTGGTCAGCGAGCCGTCATCCGCCCGCGTGTAGAGCGGCTGCGTGCCAGAGAACTGGCGCAGCGAGCTCATGATGACTTTGCTTTCGTCAGGCAGCACGGCGGTGAGCTGCGTTAGCGCCTGGCGATTCTGAGTGATAATGCGCAGATTGGCGCGTTCGCCTTCTGGCAGGGCATTCGCTTCTTTGAGCGTCAGCTTTTGTTCGCCGCCAAACTTAAAGGCGTCGGAGACATAATATTTCCCGCTTTCCTCGTCAGACAGCGCCAGCTTCCACTCGTCTCCCGCCGGATATAAACCAAAGTTAAAGGTTTTTCCTGCCTGGTAGGAACGGTCCATCAGCACCTGCTGGGCGCGCTCCTGAGCGAGCTGGTTAGTGCTGCTGTAGTTGGTAAAGGCGATAGCGATAGTACAAATCAGCGGGAACAGGACAAACAGCCCCATCCCGGCGACACCCGGATAAACGTAGCGCCAGGCGTACGCTTTGCGATTGGCAAAAATATACAGGCCAACTGAGCTTAAAATCAGCGTCATGATGGCGAACAGGTACTCCCCCTGTACATACATTAAAACAACAAGGTAGCCCACCAGTAAGCCGAGCAGACCTATCACTGACCATTTCAGCGTGTCGCTTTGCCACCAGTGCTTCTTTTTAATGACATCCATGGGGATCTTCCTCTTTACACTTTATCCTTCACGCTGCCTCTTTGTTGGCTGCGGACGCGCACCCCGGTCACTTACTGTTGTAAGCTCCCGGGGATTTGCATCCTTGCCGCCTCGATGCAACGCAAATGATGTTGCGTAACCAACGTATTCAATAAACCTTATTCCCTGAGAAATAAGGGGTAAAAGCATTACTTCGTAATACGACCCTGAGCGTCTTTCAGCGCAGCATCCACTGTCTGACGACCGCTTGCTGCGTTGATCACAGCAGTACGTGTGGCATACCAGAACGCCGCCATTTGCGGGATGTTTGGCATGATTTCGCCTTTCTGGGCGTTATCCATGGTAGCGGCAATGCGAGGATCTTTCGCCAGCGTATCCTGGAAGGATTTCAGTGCAACGGCGCCCAGCGGTTTATCCTTGTTCACCACATCCAGACCCTGATCGGTCAGCAGGTAGTTTTCGAGGAACTCTTTTGCCAGCTCTTTGTTCGGGCTGGCGGCGTTGATACCCGCGCTCAGCACGCCAACGAACGGTTTAGACGGCTTGCCTTTAAAGGTAGGCAGCAGCGTGACGCCGTAGTTGATTTTGCTCTTATCGATGTTAGACCAGGCCCAAGGACCGTTGATGGTCATCGCGGTTTCGCCTTTGTTGAACGCTGCTTCTGCGATGGAATAATCAGTATCCGCGTTCATGTGTTTGTTTTTGATAAGGTCTACCAGGAAGGTCAGACCGGCTTTCGCGCCAGCGCTGTCCACGCCCACGTCTTTCACGTCGTATTTGCCGTTTTCAAACTTGAACGCATATCCGCCGTCAGCAGCAATCAGCGGCCAGGTGAAGTACGGTTCTTGCAGGTTGAACATCAGCGCGCTCTTACCTTTCGCCTTCAGCTCTTTATCCAGAGCCGGGATCTCTTCCCAGGTTTTTGGCGGGTTCGGTACGAGGTCTTTGTTATAAATCAGAGAGAGTGCTTCCACGGCGACCGGATACGCGATCAGCTTGCCGTTATAACGCACTGCGTCCCAGGTGAAGGGGAACAGTTTGTCCTGGAACGCTTTATCTGGGGAGACTTCAGCCAGCAGGCCAGATTGCGCGTAGCCGCCAAAACGATCATGCGCCCAGAAGATAATGTCTGGACCGTCGCCGGTCGCGGCAACCTGCGGGAATTTCTCTTCCAGTTTATCCGGGTGTTCAACGGTCACTTTAATGCCGGTGTCTTTTTCGAATTTTTTACCCACTTCGGCCAGGCCGTTGTAGCCTTTGTCGCCGTTAATCCAGATAACCAGTTTACCTTCTTCAATTTTGGCGAGCGCCGGTGCGGAAATCATCATTGCTGCCAGGGCGGACAAGGCGAAAACGCGTGCGCCAGTATTGATCTTCATATCTGCCATCCTTTTGGGTGATGTGCTCGTGGATACACTGAGGTCGTTCAACGTGACTCAGTCTCCTTATTTGACATCCTCTTTCCATCCTCCTTAGCCCTACGCCCCACCCCCTCTTTGTGTGATCTGTGTTGCATAGATTTAAGTTATGAGTCATGGCGCACATAAAAACACGCTGATTTTTGTCGCGTGCATCACGAAATTAGCCATAGCCCGCCTGATGCGGGGGCAGAACCGTCCGTCTCATCCTCCCGCCTCCTCCCCCACAAAAAAACGAGGGGGTGGAGGATTCACAACAGTAATGGATGCCCCATATTCAGCCCATCTTGAATGTTTCTGTCGGTGACAGGTTGTAACGAAGGGAGAAGGGCATGGCGAGCGTACAGCTGCGGAATGTAACGAAAGCCTGGGGCGACGTAGTGGTGTCGAAAGACATCGATTTGGACATCCACGAAGGTGAGTTCGTGGTGTTTGTCGGTCCATCGGGCTGCGGTAAATCAACTCTGCTGCGTATGATTGCCGGGCTTGAAACTATCACCAGTGGCGATCTGTTTATTGGTGAGACTCGCATGAATGACATTCCGCCCGCAGAACGCGGCGTGGGCATGGTGTTCCAGTCCTATGCGCTTTATCCCCATCTCTCCGTTGCCGAGAACATGTCCTTCGGTCTGAAGTTGGCCGGAGCCAAAAAAGACGTTATCAATCAGCGTGTGAATCAGGTGGCCGAAGTGCTGCAGCTGGCGCATTTGCTGGAGCGCAAACCGAAAGCCCTGTCCGGTGGGCAGCGTCAGCGCGTGGCGATTGGTCGTACGCTGGTGGCAGAACCGCGCGTGTTTTTGCTTGATGAACCGCTTTCTAACCTGGACGCTGCCCTGCGCGTTCAGATGCGTATTGAAATCTCCCGTCTGCACAAACGTCTTGGCCGCACGATGATTTACGTCACCCACGATCAGGTTGAAGCGATGACGCTCGCCGACAAAATTGTGGTGCTGGACGCAGGCCGCGTCGCACAGGTGGGCAAACCTTTAGAGCTGTATCACTACCCGGCCGACCGTTTTGTTGCGGGCTTTATTGGCTCGCCAAAGATGAATTTCCTGCCGGTAAAAGTGACCGCGACAGCTATTGAACAGGTACAGGTGGAACTGCCTAACCGTCAGCAGATTTGGCTGCCAGTGGACAGCGCCAACGTACAGGTCGGGGCGAATATGTCCCTGGGTATCCGTCCTGAACATTTACTGCCGAGTCAGATAGCCGATGTGACGCTGGAAGGTGAAGTTCAGGTCGTCGAACAGCTTGGTCATGAAACACAGATTCATATCCAGATCCCCGCCATCCGTCAGAACCTGGTGTACCGCCAGAATGACGTGGTGTTGGTAGAAGAGGGTGCCACATTCGCTATCGGCTTGCCGCCAGAGCGTTGCCATCTGTTCCGTGAGGATGGCACCGCATGTCGTCGGTTGCACAAAGAGCCTGGCGTTTAAGCAATCCCAATAAAAGGCACGAAACCGTCAGGTGAAGTGTTCAAAGAAAAGCAATGATCTCAGGAGATAGAATAATGATTACTCTGCGCAAAGTTCCTCTGGCACTCGCCATTGCGGCAGGCATCTTGTCTGCCCAGGCCGGTGCTGTCGACTTTAAAGGTTATGCTCGTTCTGGCATTGGCTGGACCGGGAGTGGTGGTGAGCAGCAATGTTTCCAGGCAACGGGTGCGGATTCCAAATACCGTCTTGGTAACGAATGTGAAACCTACGCTGAAATCAAGTTAGGCCAGGAAGTCTGGAAAGAAGCGGACAAAAGCTTCTATTTCGACTCTAACATCGCTTACAAAACGTCTCAGTTGAATGACTGGGAAGACAGCAACACCCCAGCAGTGCGTGAATTTAACGTCGTAGGTAAAAACCTGATCGACGCACTGCCAGGCGCTAACATGTGGGCCGGTAAACGTTTCTACCAGCGTCATGACGTTCACATGATCGACTTCTACTACTGGGACATTTCTGGTCCTGGTGCGGGTCTGGAAAATATCGATGTCGGCATCGGTAAACTCTCTCTGGCCGCAACCCGATCTTCTGAGTCTGGCGGTTCTTCAGCCTTCGGCGATCGCGATCCAAACACGGGTTTGCGCACCTACAACAACAAAGTACCAAACGACGTGTTTGACGTGCGTTTAGCCGGTATGGAAGTCAACCCAGGCGGTACGCTGGAACTGGGCGTTGACTACGGTCACACCAATATTCCTGACGATTACTACCTGCAACCTGGTGCAACGAAAGATGGCTGGATGTTCACCGGTGAACATACTCAGAGCATGCTGAAAGGCTTTAACAAATTTGTTGTGCAGTACGCTACCAACTCGATGATTTCTCAGGGTAAAGGTCAGGCTCGTGGCGGTTCTGTTGATAACGATGGTCATCTGATCCGTATTCTCGACCACGGTGCGATCACTCTGGCCGACAACTGGGATTTGATGTACGTCGGTATGTATCAGGATATCGATCGTGATAATCAGCAAGGCACTACCTGGTACACCGTGGGTATTCGCCCAATGTACAAATGGACGCCAATCATGAGTACCTTGCTGGAAGTAGGTTACGACAACGTCAAATCTCAACAAACGAGCGATCGTAACGACCAGTACAAAATCACCCTCGCGCAACAATGGCAGGCAGGCGACAGCATCTGGTCTCGTCCGGCTATTCGTGTCTTCGCAACTTATGCGAAGTGGGATGAGAAATGGGGCTACGTGAAAACGGATACTCAGGGTAACTTCTCTTCTGCTGCGGCAGGCAACGGCGCTGTAACACCATTCGGTACAACCAGTCGTGGTGACAGCGACGAGTGGACCTTTGGTGCTCAGATGGAAATCTGGTGGTAATTCTGGATTTACCCGTAGTGAAAAGAGGGGCGTAGGCCCCTCTTACCTGATAACTCACACACTTCTCGGAAAGTATGCGCTATTGCCTGGCTACCATGCTTTCGCTATCTGAGGTCATAACAATGAAAAAAAGTCTTGTTGCACTCTGCCTGACGACAGGATTGTTTGCCGCTTCCCCCGTGGTGAGCTTCGCTGATGTCAACATCGTTCCACAAAACACAACGTCTGCCCCAGCTATCCCCTCCGCGACCCTGCAAAGCCTGAACTGGACGCCAGTGAATGCTGCACAAACGCAGACTATCCAGCTTGATATGACCGGACAAACGATCAACGTACCCGGTATCTCTGGGCCCGTTGCTGCATGGAGCGTCCCGGCAAATCTGGGTGAATTAACCATAACGCTGACCAGTGAAGCGGATAAAACGCCAGCTATTTTCGCACCGAATGTGCTGGTACTCGATCAGAACATGACCCCTGCGGCTTATTTCCCGAGCAGCTATTTTTCCTATCAGAAACCGGGCGTGATGTCCGCTGACCGCCTTGAGGGCGTCATTAAACTGACCCCTGCATTAGGGCAGCAAAAGATTTACCTGCTGGCGTTTACGACGCCTGAAGATCTGCAACGCACCACCAAAATGATCGACCCGGCTAAGTCTTATGCTCAGGGGGCGGGTAATGCCATCCCTGATATTCCAGACCCGATTGCCCGCCACGTTACGAAAGGCACTTTGAAGCTTAAAGTCCAGACGAATTCCACATCCAGCATTCTTGTTGGCCCGCTGTTTGGTTCGTCTGGCCCTGCCTCAGTAACTGTAGGTAACACAGCAGCGCCTGCACCAGCTTATGCGGCTCCTGCTCCAGCCGTCGCTGCTCCGGCACCCGCGCCGGTGAAAAAATCCGCACCGGTACTGAACGATACCGAAACGTACTTCAACAAAGCCATCAAACAGGCCGTTGACAGCGGCGATGTCGACAAAGCGCTGAAGCTGCTTGATGAAGCTGAGCGTTTAGGTTCAACCACTGCCCGTTCCACCTTTATCAGCAGTGTAAAAGGCAAGGGGTGACCGTCTCCCCACAGTGCTGATTTTGTCAGTAGTTTAGTGCGCCTGAGTGGGCGCACTTTTTTTGGCGCTGTTTATGCTGTTGCATCACTGTTGCGATAATGATCGCTAATCCACGTTTGAACGCCCCCAACCTGCATTTCTGCGATACAATAGCCATACGTTATGTATCGGAGAGTCTGGCATGTCACACCCTGCGCTAACGCAACTGCGTGCGCTGCGCTATTTTGACCAAATACCCGCGCTGAGCCCTGAGCAACTCGACTGGTTGCTGCTGGAAGATTCCATGACGAAACGTTTTGAGCAACAGGGGAAAAACGTCACCGTGACGCTGATTCAGGAAGGATTTGTGTCCGCTGATAAGGTCTCCAGTGAGCTCCCGTTGTTGCCAAAAGAAGAACGCTACTGGCTGCGTGAAATTCTGCTGTGCGCGGACGGCGAACCCTGGCTTGCCGGGCGCACTGTCGTTCCGGAATCCACGCTTTCTGGCCCGGAACTGGCGCTGCAACAATTGGGTAAAACCCCGCTGGGACGTTACCTTTTTACGTCGTCCGAGCTCACCCGTGATTTTATTGAAATAGGGCGCGATGCCGATCTGTGGGGACGTCGTTCCCGCCTTCGCTTAAGCGGCAAACCGTTAATGCTGACGGAGCTGTTTTTGCCCGCATCGCCGTTGTACTAAGAGGATATTAAAATGGAGTGGAGTCTGACGCAGGACAAGCTGCTGGCTTTTCACCGTCTGATGCGAACGGATAAACCGATCGGGGCCTTGCTGCTGCTATGGCCAACGCTGTGGGCACTGTGGGTCGCGGCTCCCGGTTTGCCACCGCTATGGATCCTGGCGGTATTTGTGGCGGGCGTGTGGTTGATGCGCGCTGCGGGCTGTGTGGTGAATGATTATGCCGATCGCAAGTTTGACGGACACGTTAAACGCACGGCCAATCGCCCACTGCCCAGCGGTCAGGTTTCTGAAAAAGAGGCACGGACGCTGTTTGTGGTGCTGGTTGCACTCTCTTTCCTGCTGGTGCTCACGCTTAATACCATGACGATTTTGCTCTCGGTGGCGGCGCTGGCGTTGGCATGGGTGTATCCGTTCATGAAACGCTATACCCATTTGCCGCAGGTGGTGCTTGGGGCAGCGTTTGGCTGGTCGATTCCAATGGCGTTTGCTGCCGTCAGTGAGTCCGTGCCGCTGAGCTGCTGGCTGATGTTTCTCGCCAATATCCTGTGGGCAGTGGCCTACGACACTCAGTACGCGATGGTTGACCGTGATGATGACCTGAAAATCGGCATCAAATCGACGGCGATTTTATTCGGCCGTCACGACAAGCTGATTATTGGAATATTGCAGGTCGCCGTGCTGGCGCTAATGGTCGTCATTGGTCGTCTGAACGGGCTGAACTGGGAGTTTTACTGGTCGGTTCTGGTGGCGGGATTGTTGTTTGCGTATCAGCAAAAGCTGATCGCAAAGCGCGATCGTGAAGCCTGCTTTAAAGCCTTCCTGAATAATAACTACGTTGGCCTGGTGCTGTTTTTAGGTCTGGCGATGAGTTACTGGTCTTAGATGCAAAACGGCAACACCGTTGGTTGCCGTTTTTAATGTTTACCGCCTCTCCCCGTGGGAGAGGACCGGGATAAGAGCCCCAGACCACACAAGGTAAACGTAAAACAGTAACACCGTTGTCGTTTTTGATGCTTGCCGCCTCTCCCCGTGGGAGAGGGCTGGGGTGAGGGCACCAGACCGCATGAGCCCAAAAGCAAAACGGCAACCATCAGGTTGCCGTTTTCGTCTCCGTACTAATGCGGATCGCACAAGCCGTTTTACTCGTCCTGCGTTGCGCTCTCAATCGTCAAACGCACATCGGACGTAATCAGTTCCGCCAGCATCTGGTAAACCTTCATGGTTTCGCCAGGCTCGGCATCTCCGGTATCGCTGATATAGCCTTCGTCACGCAGCGTCAGCACCAGTGAGCTAAACACCGCTTTATCGAAGAATTCAGGTGCGTTGATGCCATGCAGCACAGACAAACGCTGAGCCAGCGTGCGGCTCTCTTTTTCCAGCGTTCCACGGTTAATGGACGGGTTAGCGCTCAGCAGCCAGAAGGTGATGGCGTAGCGTTGCAGCGTCTCACGCGCGCCTGCGGCCAGCAGTTGAAGCGTGCGAGAACGTGACGGATTGATATGCAGCTCATCGCCTTTCACCGCGATCAACCCCTGACGGAGCATCTCTTCAGTCAGTTTATCCAGCTCTGTTGCAAGCTCGTCTTTACTCCAGCGCAGGAACAACTCCGCTTTCAACATCGGGTAAAGCACTTCAACATGACGCAGTATCTCCTGACGGGAAATACGACGGTGCTGAGTGATGATGGCAGCCATCAACGACGGCAGCATCAGCATATGCGCGATATTGTTGCGATAGTACGTCATCAACACCGCCTGCTCGCGCGGCAGAATGATGATGTCACCAATCGTGTCCTTCTCGACCTCGAACTTGTTCATTTGCAGCGCATGGTCGATCAATTGCCCCGCCGTCACAGACGGTACAGTTGAGTCCGTTGAGTACGGAACATGACGCATCATGTCGAGATAACAATCGAGCTGTTCGGTCAGTTGTTCGCGTGTCAGTGAGCGCTGACGAGAGGCCAGCAGCGCGGTACAGCACAGGTTCATGGCGTTAGCCGCGCCCGCGTTGTTAATACGCACCATCAAATCGGCAGCGATATTGTTTACCGTAGGCGTCAACCACGCCGGGCGAATGGCTTCGATCGGATCGATAGATTCTCGCCATTCCGGCACATGCTGGTTCAGATACGTCATCAGCGGCATCGGTTCGCCAAAGTTTACGTAGCCCTGACCGAGATTACGCAGCTTGCTCAGACCACGCAGCATCTGCGGTAAGCTCTCTTTTTCTTTTGTCGCGCCGCGTAGCTCTTTAGCGTACGTGCCCACTTCCATTACGTGTTCGTAACCAATGTAAATCGGTACCAGCGTAATCGGACGTGTGCCGCCGCGAAGCATGGCCTGAATGGTCATCGAGAGCGTCCCGGTTTTCGGGTCGAGCAGACGGCCGGTGCGGGAGCGACCCCCTTCAACAAAGTATTCGACGGAATAACCACGGCTGAACAGTTCGCCCAGATATTCGCGGAACACCGTTGAATAGAGCTTGTTGCCTTTAAAGGTACGACGAATAAAGAATGCGCCCAAACGACGGAAAATCGGACCTGCTGGCCAGAAATTCAGGTTGATCCCGGCAGCAATATGCGGCGGAACCAGCCCCTGATGATAGAGCACGTAGGAGAGCAGCAGATAATCCATGTGGCTGCGGTGGCAGGGCACGTAGACAATCTCATGACCGTCGTGGGCCAACTGGCGCACACGCTCGGCGTTATGAACGTTAATCCCCTGGTACAGACGGTTCCAGGTGAAGCTCAGAATACGGTCAGACAGACGGATCATCTCGTAAGAGAAGTTCGCCGCAATCTCTTCCATCAGTGCGATAGCGTTTTGCTGCGCTTTCTCATGAGAGATTTTCTTGCTACGCGCTTCGTCTTCAACCGCGCGGGCAATCGCTTTGGACGCCAGCAGTTTGTTGAACAGATCCTGACGCGCGGGCAATCGTGGCCCCACAGCCGCTAAACGCTGACGGGCGAAGTGCATACGTGCAACGCGTGCCAGTTTTTGGGCAATGATTTTATCGGTGCCATGCTCATCAGCCATACGTCGTAACGACACAGATGGCGAGAAACGAACAAAACTATCGCGACCCAACCATGACACGGCAAAGAATTTTTGCACGCCGTTAAGCATGCGCAACGGCGGATTCTCGTCGCCTTTTTGACGCCCTGGACGACGACCAAACATGATCGACACCGGCACCATCTGGACATCCAGATCGGGGTTACTGCGGTGCAGATCAAGATAGTCGTGGAACAGTTTGATCGACTCTTCTTTCGGCGTGTAATAGGTAAACACGCGCGGTCCGCCGTGGATAAACACATAGCGAGGAAGGAGAGTGCCGTCGATCTCCAGGGGTTCCAAAGGATCCGGTAAATCGTGCGCCAGACATTGGGCGCGCAGCGTCAGTAAGTCTGCCTTCGAGTTATAAGGCAAAACGTACATAATAGGGCGCGAGGTATCGAGCCCTAATTCCAGCGCAGGTTCCGCCGGGATAGACTTACTTTTTACCAGTACGCTTAATGGTAAATTAAGTAATTTGTAGTAAATTCGTGGCCAGCCGGACATAAACGATGTAAAGCCTCTGGTTAATAATGCAATTGCGGCGCAAGGATAACAGAAAGCGCGCAAGATTTCTGTTGTTACCCGTCATACTTCAGGCTGCTGCGAAACCCGCTGCAGCCCTTGTTACTGACGTCAAATCTAATAAAAGGTTCTTTTAATGGCCAATAATACCACTGGGTTTACCCGAATCATCAAAGCAGCCGGATATTCATGGAAAGGTTTCCGCGCAGCATGGATAAATGAAGCCGCCTTCCGGCAAGAAGGCGTTGCCGCCATTATTGCCGTGATTATTGCGTGCTTCCTTGATGTCGATGCTATCACCCGCGTACTTCTCATCAGCTCCGTGCTTTTGGTGATGATAGTGGAAATTCTCAACAGCGCTATCGAAGCCGTTGTTGACCGTATTGGTTCTGATTTCCACGAGCTTTCTGGTCGTGCGAAAGACATGGGCTCTGCCGCTGTACTGCTGGCGATTATCATCGCTGTCATTACCTGGGTCACTCTCCTTTGGTCACATTTTCGATAAGCTTTCAGGAATCGAATAAGTCTCTGGTTTTTTGTGCAGTTTTTGATTCCAAATTCGCCTTTGACTGTATATACTCACAGCATAACTGTATATACACCCAGGGGGCGGAATGAAAGCGTTAACGGCCAGACAGCAAGAGGTGTTTGATCTCATCAGGGATCACATCAGCCAGACGGGAATGCCACCCACGCGTGCGGAAATCGCTCAGCGCCTGGGCTTCCGTTCACCAAACGCCGCTGAAGAGCATCTTAAAGCGCTGGCACGTAAAGGCGTTCTTGAGATTGTTTCGGGCGCGTCACGCGGTATCCGCTTACTGGTGGAAGAAGAAACGGGCATCCCTCTTATCGGTCGCGTTGCGGCGGGTGAGCCGTTGCTGGCACAGCAGCACATTGAAGGCCACTATCAGGTCGATCCGGGTATGTTCAAGCCGAGCGCAGATTTCTTACTGCGTGTTAGCGGTATGTCAATGAAAGATATTGGTATTCTGGACGGCGATCTGTTGGCTGTTCATAAAACTCAGGATGTGCGCAACGGACAGGTCGTGGTTGCGCGTATTGACGACGAAGTGACGGTTAAGCGCCTGAAAAAACAGGGCAACACTGTGCAACTTCTGCCTGAAAACAGCGAGTTTTCTCCGATTGTGGTGGATCTGCGCGAGCAAACCTTCTCTATTGAAGGACTGGCGGTTGGCGTTATCCGCAACGGTGAATGGCTGTAATTTCTCTCTGACAGGCTGCGCCATCCGCGCAGCCTGACTGTCTTATCTCGCTTCCGGTAATTTCCTATGTCTCTGCTGACAACTTCAGACAAGGCATTATGGCGTCTTGCGCTGCCAATGATTTTTTCCAATATCACCGTTCCTTTGCTTGGACTGGTAGATACGGCCGTCATTGGACATCTGGATTCTCCTGTCTATTTAGGTGGCATCGCGATTGGCGCGATGGCGACCAGCTTCCTTTTTATGCTGCTCCTGTTTTTGCGCATGAGCACGACCGGACTGACGGCCCAGGCCTTTGGCGCGAAAGATCCCGTTCGCCTTGGGCGGGCGCTGGTTCAGCCGCTGATCCTGGCATTAGGTGCCGGGCTGCTGATTGTCGTAGTGCGTGCGCCTCTCATCGATCTGGCGCTGCATATCGCCGGCGGCAGCGAGGCTGTGCTGGAACAGGCGCGCCGTTTTCTGGAAATTCGCTGGCTCAGCGCCCCTGCATCGCTCGCTAACCTCGTGCTGCTTGGCTGGTTGCTCGGCGTGCAATATGTCCGCGCCCCGGTCATTTTGCTGGTGGTGGGGAATGTCCTGAACATCGTTCTCGATCTGTGGCTGGTGATGGGTTTGCATATGAATGTGCAGGGTGCCGCACTGGCAACCGTCATCGCGGAATATGCCACCTTCTTTATCGGCTTATGGATGGTGAAACGCGTGCTGGTGATGCGTGGCGTCACGCTCGCGATGCTGAAAAATGCCTGGCGGGGCAATATGCGCAAGCTGCTGGCGCTGAACCGCGACATCATGTTGCGCTCTTTATTGCTCCAGTTATGCTTCGGTGCGATGACGGTATTAGGCGCGCGTCTTGGGCCTGAGATCGTTGCGGTCAACGCGGTGCTAATGACGCTGCTGACATTTACCGCCTACGCGCTGGATGGTTTTGCCTATGCCGTTGAAGCGCACTCCGGTCAGGCTTACGGTGCGCGACAGGCCGGGAAATTACAGGATGTCTGGCGAGCCGCCTGCCGCCAGTCCGGGCTGGTCGCGCTGATGTTTGCGCTGATTTATGCTCTTTTTGGCGGGCATATCGTCGCACTACTGACGTCATTACCTGAACTACGTGAACTGGCACGGCACTACATTTTCTGGCAAGTGGTGTTACCGGTGGTCGGTGTCTGGTGCTATTTGCTGGATGGCATGTTTATTGGCGCAACACGGGGTGCAGAAATGCGCAATAGCATGGCGGTAGCCGCGGCGGGTTTCGGTTTGACGTTGCTTACCGTTCCCTATTTGGGGAACCAGGGTTTGTGGCTGGCACTCGCGGTCTTTCTTGCACTGCGAGGCCTCTCGCTGTGGGTTATCTGGCGACGTCACTGGCGCGAAAACAGCTGGTTCTCGTAGCGGCTTCTTTTGTCCAGATGGTTAAAGATTCTGAATATCGAAACGACTGCCGAATCCTTGTCTACAATTATTATCACGTCCAGCAGGAAATGAACGTAACGGACGATACAAATTTACGTGATAACCGAACGATGAGGACATGATTATGAATAAAGACGAAATCGGCGGTAACTGGAAACAGTTTAAAGGTAAAGCGAAAGAGCAGTGGGGTAAGCTGACTGACGATGATATGACCATCATTGAAGGTAAGCGTGACCAGCTGGTCGGTAAAATTCAGGAACGTTACGGTTACCAGAAAGATCAGGCCGAGAAAGAGGTCGGTGACTGGGAAAAACGTCACGATTATCGCTGGTAGGCAATTCCGTAGCGAAAAGTTCTACCCGAAAGTACAAGCCGAAAGTACAAGGATGTACTATCCCTGAGGGCGGCTTAATGGCCGCCCGCTTTGCATTTTAGCGCGGCTTCTTTTTCACATGAATGGAGTGATCGTGCTGACACGCATCCTGATGGCTACACGCTTCTACTTCCACACAGGCTGAACACAGGCCATGTGCTTCAATCACATTATGACGTAGCGCGAAGCCCATTTTTGCCGCCAGCGTATGCATAATGTCTTCAACCCCTTCCGCCGCTTTTTCCTTCACTGCACCACATCGATCGCAGATGAACATCGCAGAGGTGTGCGTCGGTTGATCGAACAAATGGCAAAGCACATAGCTATTTGTTGATTCCACTTTATGCACAAAGCCCTGTTCCAACAGGAAATCAAGCGCCCGGTAAACCGTAGGCGGTTTAGCCTGCGGCTCGTTAACACGCAGCAGATCAAGCAAATCGTAGGCGCTGATCGCGTTTTGTTGCAGGCTCATCAAACGCAAAACTTCAAGGCGCTGCGGGGTCAGGCGCACATTGCGTTGCGCACAGAGCTTTTCAGCTTGCACGAGCAGCTCCTGCGTTGTGGTCTTATCCATTTGCACCTCGAATAGTAGTCGGCCGGAAAACCCTCACTTTATCATGTTCTGTCAAAAACGCCGAGATCCCACGCGGTGTGCTATACCTGACGCAACGCAACATGGGGAGATAAACAATGAAAAGACCTGACTGCATTCAACACTGGCGTGACGTCGAGGGGGCTGACGATTCAACGTACCCGGACAGTGACGAACGCTTTGCGATTGGTGCGCCGTTGGCGCGCAAACTGGGGCTGGGGCGTCTTGGGATCCATCATGAGCGTTTACCGCCGGGGCGTCGCACGTCCTATCCGCATGCAGAAAGTGACGAGGAAGAGTTTATCCATGTTATTGAGGGGCATCCGGAGGCGTGGATCAACGGTTATCTGTGGAAGCTGGAGCCAGGGGATAGCGTCGGTTTCCCTGCCGGGACGGGCGTGTGTCACACCTTTATCAACAACACCGACGAGGATGTACGGCTGCTGGTGGTAGGGGAAGCGAACAAAAAACACAATCGTATCTATTACCCGTTAAATCCGATGTATGCCGCCACACGCGAAGACCGCTGGGTCGACCATCCCCCGCAGTTTTTTGGCCCCCATGACGGAAAACCTGGGCGAAAATAATATCCTCTTCTATAAATATTGAGGGCCGTCACAAATACAATAGGCCAGTTGGGTGATTTAACTTAAGGAAATGGCAGGTCTTTTGGTTCCTATTCACAGCAATAGTTCGCTCCCGTATGGGCGTTAATAGCGGGGGTTGTTTAATAACACTATAAGACGGGCATACTGTGAAAAAAACTTTTAAATTTTCAGTGGTTAGCATCGCTGTTTCTCTGCTGATGGCAAATGAGGCGGGAGCAGCCAATACCTGGACGGAAGCGCGTAGCGACGCAATGGGTGGTACGGGCGTAGCGGCGGGCAATTATGGCAGCGGGGTATTAATCAACCCAGCGCTGTTGGCCAAAGCCAAACCGGATGATGACATTACCGTCATTTTACCGTCCGTTGGCGCCAGAATTACGGATAAAGATAATCTTCAGGATCAAATCGACGACATCAGTGACAAAGTTGACCGCTACAGTGATGTCGTGGACAGCCTGACGGCAGCAGAGATCATCGCTAACCCATTAGGGTCTGTTAATCAGTTCCAGGGTGCGGCAAAAGATCTCGCTGATGAACTCAGTAGTCTGAAAGGCAAAACGGCGCGTGCAAATGCGGGCGCGGGTATTGCGGTCAGTATTCCTAATAACGTGCTCTCGGTGGCCTTCGTGGCGAAAGGCAATGCGCACGCTCGCGTAAGCTCTTCTATCGATCAGCAAGATATCGATTATCTGCGCAGCATCCAGAACAGCAAAATTGTCGCGGGTGGCGTTGCGCTTGACGCCGCATTAAACGGCACCGATCAAATTACCAAAAACCTCAACTCCACGGCATCAGGCCGAGCAGCCATTGTCTCTGACTACGGTGTTGCGGTTGCCCGCCAGTTTGATATTGCGGATATCCCGGTGTCCGTGGGTATCACACCAAAACTGCAGAAAACCTGGCTCTACAACTACACCACCTCCATTTACGACTACGACAGTAACGACTGGAACAGCAGCCGTTACCGTACGGATGATACCGGCTTTAACGTGGACGCCGGCGTGACCGCTGATTTTGGTGAAAACTGGACGGTAGGCTTGAGCGGGCAGAACCTGATGTCTCGTGATATTGATACCAAAGATATCCGTATCCGCAATGGTCGTACGGGCGATGTGGTGAACTACAAAGATACTTACCAGATTCGTCCGTTGGTGACCGCAGGCGTGGCGTGGCACACCGATCTGCTGACCTTAACGGCTGACGGCGACCTCACCGAAACCAAAGGCTTCAAAAGTGAAGAAAACTCACAGTATGTCGGCTTAGGTGCGGAAGTCACTCCGCTGAGCTGGCTGGCAGTGCGTGCCGGTTATCGTGCGGATGTGAAGGGGAACGATAGCAACGTGTTCACCGGCGGTGTCGGCTTTGCACCGTTCAACACCGTCCATGTGGATCTGATGGGCCTGTATGGCGAAGACGAAACCTGGGGCGCGGGTGCGCAGTTAAGCGTGACGTTCTAAGGCGATCCGGAGGCCATGCGCCTCCGGTTTTCTTTGTGCTATAGTAGCGCCCCTTTTCCAGCAGATGCCTAAAACTTCGCCATGTCGTCAGAATTAAAGTCCACTTTCCCTGCACACCGTTTCTCCATCGCGCCGATGCTCGACTGGACGGACAGACATTGTCGCTACTTCCTGCGCCAGCTGTCTCGCCACACGCTGCTGTACACCGAAATGGTCACTACCGGAGCGATCATTCACGGTAAGGGCGACTATCTGGCCTACAGCGAAGAAGAGCATCCGGTGGCGCTGCAGCTTGGCGGCAGCGATCCGGCGGCACTGGCAGAATGCGCAAAGCTTGCAGAAGCGCGTGGCTACGACGAAATTAACCTCAATGTGGGTTGTCCGTCCGATCGCGTGCAGAACGGCATGTTTGGCGCCTGTCTGATGGGCAACGCACAGCTGGTGGCTGACGGCATTAAAGCGATGCGCGACGTGGTGTCGATTCCTGTTACCGTCAAAACGCGTATCGGCATCGACGATCAGGACAGCTACGAATTCCTGTGTGATTTTATTGATACCGTCGCCGGGAAAGGCGAGTGTGAGACGTTTATCATCCACGCCCGCAAAGCCTGGCTGTCGGGCCTTAGCCCGAAAGAGAACCGCGAGATCCCACCGCTGGATTATCCGCGCGTGTATCAACTCAAGCGTGATTTTCCGCATCTGACGATGTCGATCAACGGCGGCATCAAATCTCTCGAAGAGGCCAAAACGCATTTGCAGCATATGGATGGCGTGATGGTCGGGCGCGAGGCGTATCAAAATCCGGGCATTCTGGCGACGGTCGACCGCGAAATCTTCGGCGTTGACGGTGCGGATAGCGATCCGGTTGCCGTAGTCCGCGCGATGTATCCGTACATCGAACGAGAGCTGAGCAATGGCACCTATCTGGGACACGTTACCCGCCATATGCTTGGGCTTTTCCAGGGTATTCCGGGGGCGCGCCAGTGGCGTCGTTACCTGAGCGAAAATGCGCATAAAGCGGGCGCAGATATTGAAGTGCTGGAACACGCTCTGCGCCTGGTCGCCGACAAGCGATAATTTTCACTAAAAGATCGTCAAATTCACCACGCCCTGCACAGTGTTGCGGAGCGTTTTTGTTTCTAAATCAGTAATTTAAATTTGGCACGATTCTTGTAATAGCTTTGGCATCGTTGTGGGATATTCGGGAGAGCGCCATGCTGGAACTACTTTTTGTGATCGGATTTTTTGTCATGCTGATGGTAACGGGCATTTCATTGCTCGGGATTATTGCCGCGCTGGTTGTCGCAACGGCGCTGATGTTCGTCGGCGGGTTGTTTGCGCTGATGATCAAACTGTTGCCGTGGTTACTGCTGGCGATTGCGGTTGTGTGGGTCATAAGGGCAGTGAAAACGCCAAAAGTCCCAAATTATCAGCGCAATAACCGCTTTCGTTACTAAGGTATTGAGGCGTTCGTCACATACCTGTAACTTTTCCGGCAGCATGGCTTAGAACAGAATAGGATTTACTTATCAAATCTGTCACTATTGTTGCCGTTAAAGAATTCATCGAGCTGTACCCTACATACAGCCGAACTAAAAAAAGAAAGGGCTTCCTACGGGAAGCCCAATTTCTTTTTTCCCCGTCATAATTCAAGCTGCAGATGCGTTGGCTGCTTTCATTCACCCCAGTCACTTACTTACGTAAGCTCCTGGGGATTCATTCATTTGCCGCCTTTCTGCAACACGAATTATTTAGGTATAACAAGCACATTAGGGGATCAGCAAACTCGACCCCTCTGTCGCGCGACTTTCCAACACTTCATGCGCGCGCTGCGCCTCGCTTAGCGGATATTTCTGCGCATCAGACACATCCACTTTAATGACGCCGCTGGCGATCAACGAGAACAATTCGTTGCTGGCTTCGGTCAACTCATCACGCGTAGTGATATATCCCTGAAGGGAAGGGCGAGTCACATACAGCGAGCCTTTCTGGTTCAAAATGCCCAGATTGACGCCCGTCACCGCGCCGGAGGAGTTACCAAAACTGACCATCAGTCCTCGGCGTTGCAAGCAATCCAGCGAGGCTTCCCAGGTGTCTTTCCCCACGGAGTCATACACCACGCGCAGTTTTTTACCACCAGTTATCTCTTTCACTCGCTCTGCAATGCTCTCTTCACGGTAGTTGATCACCTGCCATGCGCCAGCCTGTTTTGCACGCTGCGCCTTTTGCGCACTGCCGACGGTGCCGATCAGTTTTGCGCCCAGCGCCTTCGCCCACTGACAGGCGATTAACCCTACGCCGCCTGCGGCAGCATGGAACAGGAACTGTTCATCCGGTTTAATTTCATAGGTTTTACGCAGCAGGTAAAAGACCGTTAGCCCTTTCAGAAATGATGCAGCGGCTTGCTCAAATGAGATGGCATTGGGCAGCACTGCGGCTTTATCCGCGAGGACGTTGTGAATGGAGCTGTAAGCACCCAGCGCTGACTGCGCATACACCACGCGGTCGCCTTCTTTTATATGCTTAACGGCGCTTCCGACTTTGACCACCACGCCCGCCGCCTCGGTCCCCAAACCGCTCGGCATGGACGGAGGTGGATACAGTCCGCCGCGAATGTAGGTGTCGATGTAGTTGATGCCAATCGCTTTATTTTCTACCTGGACTTCGTTCTCACCCGGCGCGGCCGGAGTGAACTCCACCGCTTTGAGTACTTCGGGGCCACCATGCTTGTGAAATTCAATGCGCGTTGCCATGATTCCTCCAGAAAATGTGGTAATCTTTCGACCCATTCTTTATCTCGGTAACTCCATTCACTATGGCAGGAAATAAACCCTTCAACAAACAGACTGAACCCCGTGACCGCGACCTCCAGGTTGCCGGGCTAAAGGTCCCGCCGCACTCGATTGAAGCGGAACAGTCGGTGTTGGGCGGTTTAATGCTGGACAACGAACGCTGGGACGATGTCGCCGAGCGCGTCGTGTCTGACGATTTCTATACCCGTCCGCACCGCCATATTTTTACCGAAATGGCGCGTCTGCAGGAGTCGGGCAGTCCGATTGACCTGATCACGCTCGCGGAATCGCTTGAGCGTCAGGGACAACTGGATAGCGTCGGTGGATTTGCCTACCTCGCAGAATTATCGAAAAACACGCCAAGCGCAGCGAATATCAGCGCCTATGCTGACATCGTGCGCGAACGTGCGGTTGTGCGTGAAATGATCGCCGTAGCAAACGAAATCGCCGAAGCCGGTTTTGACCCGCAGGGCCGCACCAGTGAAGATCTGCTGGATCTCGCGGAATCTCGCGTTTTCAAAATTGCTGAAAGCCGCGCGAATAAAGATGAAGGCCCGCGAAATATCGCCGACGTGCTTGATTCTACGGTTGCCCGTATCGAAGCGTTATTCCAGCAGCCGCACGACGGCGTTACGGGCGTGAATACCGGTTATGACGACCTGAATAAAAAAACCGCCGGTTTGCAGCCGTCGGATCTGATTATCGTCGCGGCGCGTCCGTCGATGGGTAAAACGACATTTGCAATGAACATCGTCGAAAATGCGGCGATGTTGCAGGATAAACCGGTGCTTATCTTCAGTCTGGAGATGCCTTCAGATCAGATCATGATGCGTACCCTGGCGTCGCTGTCGCGCGTCGATCAGACCCGTATTCGTACCGGCCAGCTTGATGATGAGGACTGGGCGCGCATTTCTGGCACCATGGGCATCCTGCTGGAAAAACGGAATATCTATATCGATGACTCTTCCGGCCTGACCCCGTCCGAAGTGCGTTCGCGTGCGCGTCGTATTGCCCGTGAGCACGGCGGCATTGGTCTAATCATGATCGACTACCTGCAGCTGATGCGCGTTCCGTCGCTGTCGGATAACCGTACGCTGGAAATTGCCGAAATATCGCGCTCGCTCAAAGCGTTAGCGAAAGAACTCCAGGTTCCCGTTGTTGCACTTTCTCAGCTTAACCGCTCTCTGGAACAACGCGCTGATAAGCGCCCGGTTAACTCAGACCTGCGTGAATCGGGCTCCATCGAGCAGGATGCCGACTTGATCATGTTCATCTATCGTGACGAGGTTTATCACGAAAACAGCGACATGAAGGGCATCGCAGAAATCATTATTGGTAAGCAGCGTAACGGCCCGATCGGTACGGTACGTCTGACCTTTAACGGACAATGGTCGCGCTTCGATAATTATGCGGGACCACAATACGACGACGAATAATTCCTCGTCATCCTTCGCGCCACAGCGGCGTTGGCTTCACCCCGGTCTTTTAATTATCTAAGCTCCCGGGATTTACGGCCTTGCCGCCTTGCTGTGACGCAAATGATTTAGAGGAATACTTTTTATTTACGGCAAGGAATTCAAATGCAAGCGGCAACTGTAGTCATTAACCGCCGCGCTCTGCGACACAACCTGCAACGTCTGCGTGAACTGGCGCCCGCCAGTAAACTCGTTGCAGTCGTGAAAGCGAACGCTTACGGACACGGTCTTCTTGAGACCGCGCGAACGCTCCCTGATGCCGATGCCTTTGGCGTCGCCCGTCTCGAAGAAGCCTTACGCTTACGCGCAGGCGGTATTACGCAACCCATTCTGTTGTTGGAGGGTTTCTTTGAAGCCACCGATCTGACGACGATTGCCGATCAGCATCTGCACACCGCGATTCATAATGAAGAACAGCTGCTGGCGTTAGAAACGGCTGAACTGAGCGAACCGGTTACCGTGTGGATGAAGCTCGATACAGGCATGCATCGCCTGGGCGTGCGTCCGGAACAAGCCGAAGCGTTTTACCAGCGGTTAAGCCAGTGCAAAAATGTGTGCCAGCCGGTGAATATCGTCAGCCATTTTGCCCGTGCCGACGAACCGGAATGTGGCGCAACGGAGCAGCAGCTCGATATTTTTAATACCTTTTGCGAAGGCAAGCCGGGCATGCGTTCCATCGCGGCCTCTGGCGGCATCTTGCTGTGGCCGCAATCGCACTTTGACTGGGCACGACCAGGCATCATTCTTTACGGCGTTTCACCGCTGGAAAACAGACCCTGGGGTCCCGATTTTGGTCTGCAGCCAGTGATGTCTTTGGTGTCGAACCTGATCGCCGTGCGCGAGCACAAAGCGGGTGAACCGGTTGGTTACGGTGGCACGTGGGTGAGCGAGAATGATACGCGCCTGGGCGTTGTGGCGATGGGTTATGGCGACGGTTATCCGCGCGCGGCACCTTCGGGAACGCCCGTGCTGGTGAATGGCCGTGAGGTAAAGATTGTCGGCCGTGTCGCCATGGACATGATTTGCGTCGATCTGGGGCCAGACGCTGATGATAAAGCGGGTGATGCAGTCGTGTTATGGGGCGAAGGTCTCCCGGTTGAGCGCATCGCTGAAATTACGAAAGTGAGTGCTTACGAACTTATTACGCGTTTGACCTCACGCGTGGCAATGAAATACATCGACTAACGCCTTCTTTGTCTTTTGATGAGGCATTTGGGGTGCAGGCAAACAGGCCGCACCCCAACTTCATTAACATCCTCTCGACCTTCTTTCACTTCCGGTTTATTGTTGAAATCCCTGCCTCTTAGATATCCGGAGAACCATCGCGTGTTCCAGAAAGTTGACGCCTACGCCGGCGACCCCATCCTCTCCTTAATGGAGCGTTTTAAAGAAGATCCGCGCAGCGACAAAGTAAACCTGAGCATCGGTCTGTATTACAACGAAGACGGCATTATTCCTCAGTTGAAAGCCGTCTCCGAAGCCGAAGCGCGTATGAATTCAGTGCCCCACGGCGCGTCGCTTTACCTGCCGATGGAAGGGCTGAACACCTATCGCAATACCATCTCGCCGCTGCTTTTTGGAGCCGATCATGTCGTGTTGCAGAAAAAGCGTGTAGCGACTATTCAGACGCTGGGCGGTTCTGGTGCGCTGAAGGTGGGTGCAGACTTTTTGAAAAAATACTTCCCGGATTCGGGTGTATGGGTGAGCGACCCAACGTGGGAAAACCACGTCGCCATCTTTGAAGGCGCGGGTTTTGTGGTGAATACCTATCCGTGGTTCGACAATGAAACCAACGGCGTGCGCGTTAATGCGCTTCTGGAAAAGCTCAATACGCTCCCGGAGCGCAGCATTGTCCTGCTGCATCCGTGCTGCCATAACCCGACCGGCGCTGACCTGACCAACGATCAGTGGGATGCGGTGATTGAGGTTCTGAAAACACGCAATCTGATCCCTTTCCTCGATATCGCCTATCAGGGCTTTGGCGCAGGCATGGAAGAGGATGCCTACGCGATTCGCGCCATTGCCAGCGCCGGGTTACCTGCACTGGTCAGCAACTCCTTCTCAAAAATCTTTTCACTGTATGGCGAGCGCGTCGGCGGATTGTCCATTATCTGTGAAGATGAAGAGGCCGCGGGGCGTGTGCTGGGGCAACTTAAAGCCACCGTTCGTCGTATCTATTCAAGCCCGCCGGCCTTTGGCGCACAGGTGGTGGCGACCGTTCTCGGTGATGACGAGCTGAAATCGCTGTGGCTTGCGGAAGTTGAAGCTATGCGTAAGCGAATCCTGGCGATGCGTCAGGAACTGGTGAACGTACTGAAAGAGACCGTGCCGGAGCATAATTTTGATTATCTGCTCAAACAACGCGGTATGTTCAGTTATACCGGTCTGAGCGCGGTACAAGTCGACCGCCTGCGTGAAGAGTTTGGCGTCTACCTGATTGCCAGTGGCCGCATGTGTGTCGCGGGTCTGAACGTACACAACGTCCAGCGTGTGGCCCAGGCGTTTGCTGCTGTAATGTAAGTGCTTACCAACAAACCCTCTCTCGCGAGAGAGGGTTCCTGCCTGATAGCTTCCTCTGTGATATCCCTCATTCTACCAGGGTTAATAGTCAGAATTGTCTTCCCATCATCCGCCTCAGGGGTTATGGTCTGATAGTTTTTTGACCATTCGATCAATTTAAAAGCATAAAAAATAGAATATTCAGGGGAATACATGCGCAAGATCACACTGGCGCTCAGCGCCGCCTGCTTATTGTTCTCACTCAATAGTGCCGTCGTCGCCCGCGCTTCTGCACCAACACCGCTTTATACCGGTACTACCGCCGCCATTTTGGCTGAACAAGCCCCCATTCACTGGGTCTCTGTGGCACAAATTGAAAACAGCCTGATGGGCCGCGCGCCGATGGCTGTCGGTTTCGACATCGACGATACCGTCCTTTTCTCCAGCCCAGGCTTCTGGCGCGGTAAAAAAACCTTCTCGCCAGCCAACGAGGAATACCTCAAAAATCCTGAATTCTGGGAAAAAATGAATAACGGCTGGGATGAATTCAGCATTCCGAAAGAAGTCGGCCGCGCGCTGATCGCCATGCACGTGAAACGCGGCGACAGTATTTATTTCGTGACCGGTCGCAGCCAGACGAAAACCGAAACTGTCTCTAAAACGCTGCAGGGCGATTTTGCGATTCCTGCCGCAAACATGAACCCGGTGATTTTTGCGGGCGATAAAGCGGGGCAAAACACCAAAACACAGTGGCTGGAACAGAAAAACATCAAAGTTTTCTATGGTGATTCGGATAACGACATCACGGCTGCCCGCGACGTCGGTGCCAGAGGCATTCGCGTGTTGCGGGCTTCAAACTCGACTTATCGGCCATTACCGATGGCGGGTGCGTTCGGGGAAGAGGTGATTGTGAATTCCGAATACTGAGCTGTGATTATTTTTCGAACAAATCAGGCTTGCCTGGGTTTACCTTTCGCCGTCTTGCTGCACACTTAAAGGGGCAGTTTCTCAGGTCGCATTCAACCCACTGAAAGGGGAACACAGATGACAATTTCGGAGATATTGCAATACTGCATGAACAAAACCGGCGCTGAACAAAGCGTTCACAGCGACTGGAAAGCCACGCAAATCAAAGTGGCCGATGTGTTGTTTGCGATGGTAAAAGATGTGGAAGGTCGCCCGGCAGCCTCGTTAAAAACCAGTCCGGAGCTCGCGGATTTGCTGCGTCAGCAGCACAGCGATGTGCGTCCCAGCAAGCATCTGAATAAAGCGCACTGGAGCACGATTTATCTCGACGGATCGCTTCCGGATTCGCAGATTTACTATCTGGTGGATGCGTCTTATCAGCAGGCCATTGAGTTGCTGCCGGATACGACCCGGCAGCAACTTTCAGTCTAAGACTACAGCAGAGGTTTCAGGAAGCGCGCGGTGTGCGAGGCTTCGCACTCTGCGACCGTCTCTGGCGTACCGGAGACAAGGATTTCACCGCCGCCGCTGCCGCCTTCCGGACCGAGATCCACAATCCAGTCCGCGGTTTTGATAACGTCCAGGTTGTGCTCAATCACCACAATCGTGTTGCCCTGATCGCGTAACTGATGCAGCACTTCAAGCAACTGCTGGATATCGGCAAAGTGCAAACCGGTGGTCGGTTCATCCAGGATGTACAGCGTCTGACCCGTCCCGCGTTTGGACAGCTCACGCGCCAGCTTCACGCGCTGCGCCTCACCGCCGGACAGCGTTGTCGCCGACTGCCCCAGACGAATATAGGTCAACCCCACGTCCATCAGCGTTTGCAGCTTACGCGCCAGTGCAGGCACTGCATCAAAGAACTCACGCGCTTCTTCGATGGTCATATCCAGCACTTCGTGGATTGTCTTGCCCTTGTACTTAATCTCCAGCGTTTCGCGGTTATAGCGTTTGCCCCTGCACTGATCGCACGGCACATAAATATCCGGCAGGAAGTGCATTTCGACTTTAATCACGCCGTCACCCTGACAGGCTTCACAGCGTCCGCCGCGCACGTTAAAGCTGAAACGTCCCGGCGTATATCCGCGCGAACGTGATTCAGGAACACCCGCAAACAATTCACGCACAGGCGTAAACACGCCGGTATAGGTCGCCGGGTTAGAACGCGGAGTACGACCAATCGGACTTTGGTCGATATCGATAACTTTATCGAAATGTTCCAGACCATGGATCTCGCGATATGGCGCCGGTTCCGCGAGCGTTGCGCCGTTTAACTGGGTCTGCGCAATCGGGAACAGCGTGTCGTTAATCAGCGTGGATTTACCGGAACCCGAAACGCCCGTTACGCAGGTGAACAGCCCAACTGGCAGCGTCAGGGTCACATCTTTCAGGTTGTTGCCGCGCGCGCCGGTCAGCTTCAACACTTTTTCCGGATTGGCCGCGACGCGCTGCTTCGGAACTTCAATTTTACGCTTGCCGCTCATGAACTGGCCGGTCAACGATTCCGGCACCGCCATAATGTCTTTCAGCGTGCCTTCGGCCACGACCTGACCACCGTGCACACCTGCACCAGGACCGATGTCGATCACGTGGTCAGCGGCGCGGATCGCATCTTCATCGTGCTCAACCACAATCACCGTATTGCCAAGGTTACGCAGATGAATCAGCGTGCCGAGCAGGCGCTCGTTATCGCGCTGATGCAGGCCGATAGACGGTTCATCCAGCACGTACATCACGCCGACCAGGCCCGCGCCAATCTGGCTTGCCAGACGAATACGCTGCGCTTCACCGCCGGAGAGGGTTTCCGCCGAGCGAGAAAGTGACAGATAGTTCAGGCCGACGTTAACCAGGAACTTCAGACGATCGCCGATCTCTTTCAGGATTTTCTCTGCAATTTGCGCGCGTTGGCCCGCAAGCTTGAGATTCGTGAAGAAATCCATCGCATGGCCGATGCTCATATCCGAGATGGTCGGCAGCGCGGTATTCTCGACAAAGACGTGGCGAGCCTCGCGCTTCAGACGCGTCCCCTCGCAGGACGTACAGGAACGGTTGCTGATAAATTTCGACAGTTCTTCGCGCACGGCGCTCGATTCTGTCTCTTTATAACGGCGTTCCATGTTGTGCAGCACGCCTTCAAACGGATGACGACGCACGGACGTATCGCCGCGATCGTTCATGTATTTGAATTCAATATTCTCTTTTCCAGAACCGTACAGCACCACTTTATGAACAGTTGCACCCAGGCTGCCCCACGGCGCATCAACGTCGAATTTGTAGTGTTCCGCCAGTGATTTCAGCATCTGGAAATAGTAGAAATTACGGCGATCCCAGCCGCGAATTGCACCACCCGCCAGCGAAAGCTCTGGGTTCTGGATCACGCGATCCGGATCGAAATATTGCTGCACGCCCAGACCGTCGCAGGTTGGACACGCACCCGCCGGGTTGTTGAACGAAAACAGACGCGGTTCGAGTTCACGCATGCTGTAGCCGCAAATCGGACAGGCAAAATTCGCCGAGAAGAGCAGCTCTTCTGCTTTTGGATCGTCCATGTCAGCCACAACTGCCGATCCGCCGGAGAGATCCAGCGCGGTTTCAAACGATTCGGCTAAGCGCTGCGTGAGGTCTTCGCGCACCTTAAAGCGGTCAACGACCACTTCAATGGTGTGTTTCTTTTGCAGCTCAAGTTTTGGCGGATCCGACAGATCGCACACTTCACCGTCGATACGGGCGCGGATATAACCCTGGCTTGCCAGGTTCTCCAGCGTTTTGGCGTGCTCACCTTTTCGGTCTTTAATGATAGGAGCCAGCAGCATCAGGCGTTTGCCCTCTGGCTGTGCCAGCACGTTATCCACCATTTGGCTGACGGTTTGCGCCGCCAGCGGCACGTCATGGTCCGGGCAGCGGGGTTCACCTACGCGGGCAAACAGCAGGCGCAGGTAGTCGTGAATTTCAGTAATAGTGCCGACCGTTGAGCGCGGGTTGTGCGACGTTGATTTTTGCTCAATCGAAATCGCAGGCGATAACCCTTCAATGTGGTCAACGTCCGGCTTTTCCATCAGCGACAAAAACTGACGCGCATAGGCAGAAAGCGATTCAACGTAACGGCGCTGTCCTTCGGCGTATAGGGTGTCGAAAGCCAGTGATGATTTGCCAGACCCCGAAAGCCCGGTCACGACAATAAGCTTGTCGCGAGGGATTATCAGGTTGATATTCTTGAGATTATGGGTGCGGGCGCCCCGTACTTCGATCTTATCCATTCACCTTTCCCGGTAGAGACTCGGATGCCTGGTTTGTTTGAAGGACAAACGGCAGAAACGGCTAATTATGACACAATCCGACCTGTTTGAATATACAGTATTGGAATGCATTTTCTGATTCGTTGTGCAACAATGTCGAGTTCGCAAGAGAACTCTGGAACATGCTACGCAACTATCAAAATGCTACATGGAAATGATACACTCGCGCGTTACACTATTAAGAAACGAATTCAGGAGACACGATCATGGCCAGCAGAGGCGTAAACAAGGTGATTCTCGTCGGTAATCTGGGCCAGGACCCGGAAGTACGCTACATGCCGAGTGGTGGTGCAGTTGCCAACATTACGCTGGCTACTTCCGAATCCTGGCGTGATAAAGCGACCGGTGAGATGAAAGAGCAGACTGAATGGCACCGCGTTGTGCTGTTTGGCAAACTGGCCGAAGTGGCTGGTGAATATCTGCGTAAAGGTTCTCAGGTGTATATCGAAGGCCAGCTTCGTACCCGTAAATGGACCGATCAGTCCGGTGCAGAGAAGTTCACGACGGAAGTTGTGGTTAACGTTGGCGGCACCATGCAAATGCTGGGTGGCCGTCAGGGTGGTGGTGCTCCGGCAGGCGGCGGTCAGCAGCAGCAGGGCAGCTGGGGTCAACCTCAACAGCCACAGGGCGGCGGCAACCAGTTCAGCGGCGGCGCGCAGTCTCGCCCGCAGCAGCAGTCTGCACCAGCACCGTCTAACGAACCCCCAATGGATTTCGACGACGACATCCCGTTCTGATTGTTATAGACGAAATGCTTTGTACTGCCCGAAGCCCTGCATTTGCAGGGCTTTTTGTTTGAGAAAGTCGGTGTTCAATACGAATATTTCGCGATTGATCAAGTGATGACCACCGGCCAGTCTGGCGGGGTATGGCTCATGGCTTCCATCATGACGACTTTCACATTGCTCCAGATAGTTGCTACGTCCGCCATCGTAATGCCCAGTAAGCCCGTCGCAAACCAACATGCTGCGCCCAACCCCAATAAGGTGCTGATCACGGCGAGCCCAGCGTAATCTGATTTACGGAATTGAATATTTAGCGTGCTGGCTAAAAACATCATCACTGCACTCAATAACGGCCAGCGCAAAAGAACCATGCTGGTAGTAATGGTTGCCATAAAACCTATCCTCGAGATAACAAAACAGTAACAATGAAACGTCGTTTCACGTTGCAAAATATGTGTGAACTATATCACATTTGTTCTTTTATTCGCCAGTGTTGTTGCCGGTAAAATGTGCGTTACCATCCGCTTCTGCATAAGGATTTGTCGTAGTGAAAATATATCTTCGCAGGCTAAGAAACAGTTTAACAGGGTGTTTATAAGGAATTCATCAGGATAGCGAAAAGAGGTGCGACTGAGGTGAGAATAGAGAATATTTACAGTATTAATACTATGACTTATGCTTGAACGGACAATTAATTATACGCACAGCTAATAACTCAACCATTTGAATTAATAGATTATTTATTGTTTTGTCATTTAATTTTTACACATGCAATTTTTGTATTTACATAAGTATGCGCTGTCTTTTAATAATCATTAAGTCATGTTTTGTGCGAATGTTGAGATATTCGTTATGCCCGACTTTTATTATTCAATCACCTGCGAATAAAAACGATGAAAGACACCTGTCGTGAAATGATTAACGACAGCATGCTGGCTTTGCATGCTTTAGCAAAACTGATGCCGCTGCTTACGCCTCAGCGTTCGCTGACTGAAATGCTGGAAACGATCAATCGTACGCTTGGCTCAACGCTTGCCTGGGTCAGTATCGGTGATGAAAGCGATAAGCCGCGGGTGGTGTGCGCGGGAGAGGTTGTTTGTCACACGGGTGAAGTGACGAATTTTCTGGCCAGCACGTTGCTGCAACAGCATCATCATTCATGGCGGTCTATTTACTGGAAAGAAAGCGTTGGCAAGGTGATGTTTTCACCTCAGCATCCAGGGCATGCGCAATTACAAAGCGGTGTGTTATACAAATTCTCCTCCCGTGATGGCGGTTGCAGCGGGTATTTCTTTCTCGCGTTTTCCAAGCGTATTGATACATTACCCATCCTGAAAAATATCGTGGTTGTGCTCGCTGAAAAGCTCAAAGATTATTTTGTCGAAATGATTTCTCGAGAGCGCATGGCAATAGAAATGCAGCGTGTGGTGACACAATATAAAACCCTGTTTGAACGTGCCCCAGTGTTAATGACCTCTTTTGATCGACATAACCGCTGCGTGTTGTGGAACGGTGAATGCGAAAAAGTATTTGGCTGGAGCATGGAGGAAATCAATGCTCACCCCGAACCATTGGCGCTTTTTTATCCCGACCCCGCAGAACGACGACGGGTACGCGATTCAATCCATCTTTCATCCCTGAAAGATATGTACGAGTGGCACCCGCTGCGAAAAGACGGATCGCAGCTCACGATTTTGTGGTCGAATATTCTCCTGCCCGACAGCTCTATTTTGAACATTGGCCTGGATATCACCGAACGCAAAAATGCGGAGCGCCAGCTTGCGGTGAGGGCCACCACTGACGACCTCACCGGATGTTTTAATCGCTCCGCTATTTTGCAGAAGCTTCAGGCGGCGACGGAATGCAATCAGCTGTCAGAAACGGAAGGTCCTTTCTGCGTGTTGATGTTCGATCTGGACTACTTCAAGCAGATCAACGATGAGTGGGGTCATCAGGTTGGGGACGCGGCCCTGGTCTATTTTTGCGATCGGCTGCGAGAATTGAGCCCGAGACTGTCTGCACTGGGTCGGGTTGGTGGCGAGGAGTTTTTGCTCCTGCTCACGCAAGCCGATAGCCAGGCCGCGATGGCGCTCTCGACAACGCTGCGTACCTCGCTCTTTGACAGACCCCTGCTGGTCGAAGACAAAGCGTTGGTTCTTTCCTTTAGTGCTGGCGTGGTAGAGGTCTGCCATGGTCAACATGACACCTCTTCACTTCTTACGCGTGCCGATAAAGCGCTATATGCTGCAAAACGTAGCGGCAGAGGAAAAACGGTGATCTCCGTTGATTATTTATAAATCATCATTCGGAATGTTTATCTGCAAATAATCTGAATTTTCATGATCAAGTTGTATTTTTTTCATGCTGTTGCGAGTTCGGCTTAATCAATGATCCCCTGTCGTGTTATCTTAAAACTCACCGGTAATGCTGGATAATAACTTTCCTTAATAAAAACGAAACGCATTCTTTTAGTTTGAGTTACGGACACATATTATCGTCATAACTAAGTTTGAGAATTTTAATACTAAAAGTCAGTTGCTAACTTCGCATGATTCATGCAACGTAATCACCTGTTTATCAAAGCATCCGGCCTTCATTACTACAGGCACACATATTGCAGGGATATAGGGCGGAAATGAATCGTAGCGCACGGCGCAAGGTGCTGAGGGTAGTAGGGGTCATCATGGTAGTTTTGCTACCTGTGATGCTTGCGCTATGGTTTGCCCAGCTAAGAGCCGTTACCGAAACAAGCAGTCAGCTACGAACCTTTGCCCAACTCGCTTTAGATAAAACTGAACTCGTTATTGAACAGGTTGATTTAGCCCGCAACGCTGCCAAAAAATACCAGGGTGAAGTGTGTTCGCCTGCGCATCGGCAATATATGTTAAATGTCGTTCGTGGACGGCTCTACGTTGCCGATTTAATATATGCGGATGGCCAGCGTTTTTTATGTTCCACGGTCTCCACGCCAGATCAACCCTACGTTATCCCTGACGCAAATTACACACGTAAACCCGACGTCTCAATCTATTATTTCCGCGATACGCCTTTCTTCGCCGGTTATAAAATGACATATATGCAGCGCGGAAATTATGTGGTGGTGGTCAACCCATTGTCATACGGTGAAGTCATGTCAGCCGACCATGCATTGACATGGGGTGTATATGACACGGTAACCAACAATTTCTTTTCCGTGAGCCCACACGCCGAGATTTCTTTATTACATTCTCTATTAGGTAATTCTGAGCAAGCATTTCAAAGTGATGGACGTTTTTACACCACCGCGAATTCTACGAAACGTCCTATCGCCGCGATTGTTTCCACCTCGAATACTCGATTTTATGAAGTGCTCTATCATCAGGCGACATTGACGCTGCCGCTAGGGATGATTTGCAGCATTATTATATTGCTGGTGTGGTCACGTACCCATCGAGAATTTAATTCCCCTGGACGTTTATTACACCGCGCATTAAATAAACGCCAGCTGTGTGTACATTATCAGCCCATTATTGATATAAAAAATAAGCAATGTGTGGGTGCAGAAGCACTACTTCGCTGGCCGGGCTTTAACGGTCAGGTGATGAGTCCCGCAGAATTTATTCCGCTGGCAGAAAAAGAGGGAATGATCGAGCGGATCACCGATTATGTTGTCGAAGAGGTCTTTAACGATCTTGGGCATTTTCTGGGGAACAACCCGCATCTTTATATCTCCATTAACCTGTCGGCTTCCGATTTCCACTCTTCTCGCCTGATCGCCCTGATCTCTGATAAAGCTCAGCACTATTCTGTGCGCGCTCAACAAATTAAAATTGAAGTGACAGAGCGTGGATTTATTGATGTACCGAAAACCACGCCTGTAATTCAGGCTTTCCGTCAGGCCGGTTATGAAGTCGCGATCGACGACTTTGGTACCGGTTATTCCAACCTGCATAACCTGTACTCACTGAACGTGGACATTCTGAAAATCGATAAATCATTTATCGATACCCTGACGACCAACAGTACCAGCCATCTGATTGCAGAGCACATCATTGAGATGGCCCAGAGCTTGCGGCTGAAAACCATTGCTGAAGGGGTGGAGACGGCGGAGCAGGTGACATGGCTACTGAAGCGCGGTGTGCAATATTGCCAGGGCTGGCATTTTGCGAAGGCGATGCCGCCGCAAGAATTTATGGACTGGCAGCAGCACCCTGTTCACGTTCTGGTCCCGCGTACCAGCTAGTTGAGCTGGTGGCGATAATCGCTCGGGGTGCGATCAAATTCGCGTCGAAACACCCGGGAAAATGTCTGTTGCGACACGTATCCTAAATCCATCGCGATATCAAAAATCGGGCGGCGCGTGCTGCGCAGCGCCTGCGCTGCCAAAAGCAATCTGCGCTGACGAATGTAATCTCCCAGCGTCTGATGCATGACCGTGCGGAACATTCTCTGCAAATACCATTTCGAATAGCCCGACTTCTTCGCCACGGCGTCAATGCTTAATGGTTGGTCGATATGTTCATCAATCCATTCAATCAATGTCTGAATAATTTGCTGATGTGACATAAGGTTGCCCCTCTTTAAATACAACACTTTCAGTTGATTGGTTGTTTTCTCTGCGGGGGAGTATAATTCCTCAAGTTAACTTGAGGTAAAGAGGTTTTATGGAAAAGAGATTACCGAGAATTAAAGCGTTGCTCACACCGGGTGAAGTCGCAAAACGCAGCGGGGTGGCGGTCTCGGCGCTGCATTTCTATGAAACAAAAGGGCTGATTAAAAGTATCCGCAACGGTGGCAACCAGCGCCGTTATACCCGTGATGTGCTGCGTTACGTGGCGATTATCAAAATTGCGCAACGCATCGGGATCCCGTTGGCGACCATCAGCGACGCCTTTGGCGTGCTGCCGGAGGGCCATTCGCTGAGTGCAAAAGAGTGGAAAGACCTCTCCTCGCAGTGGCGCGAGGAGCTGGACCGGCGTATTCATACGCTGGTTGCGCTGCGCGATGACCTGGATGGATGCATCGGGTGTGGGTGTCTCTCGCGGAGCGATTGCCCGTTGCGTAACCCTGGCGACAAACTGGGTGAGCAGGGCACGGGCGCACGACTGCTGGGCGAAGAATAAAAAACTAAAGCGCCAGACTAAGGCGCTTTAGTTTATTCCCGGTCTTTGTCTTTCTCTCTATCCCGCTGGTTCACGGGAGGGTTTCCCCCGACATCAGCACCCCTCATGTCGAGCAGTTGGGGAGGTTCCGGTTTGTGCTGACACTTTAATTGTATGCAAAATCGTCATCTTCGCCAGCGCGAACGTTCAGATTTTAGCCAAAATTTTTTCGCGGAGTTGTGCAATTTTCTATAGTTAGTTTGTATGAATCAAAGGAGAAAACCATGCTCACGCTCCACCACTTGAATCAATCCCGTTCACAGCGCGTGATCTGGGCGCTCGAAGAACTTGGCGTGCCGTATCAAATTGTCCGCTATCAGCGCGAAAAAACCATGCTGGCGCCGCCGTCACTCAAGAAAATCCACCCGCTGGGTAAATCGCCCGTGGTAGAAGATAACGGACTGATCCTCGCAGAATCGGGTGCAATTCTTGAATACTTGCAAGAAACCTATGATCCCCAATCGCATCTCAAGCCTCAGGATGCGGCGCAGAAAACCCAGTATCGCTTCTGGCTGCATTACGCCGAAGGGTCGCTGATGCCCTTGCTGATGATGAAACTGGTCTTTAACAGTCTGGGTAAACCGCCGGTGCCTTTCGGCATGCGAACGTTGGGTAACCTGCTGGGGCAGGGCGTGCAGAAAGGCTATCTCAACCGTCAGATTGAAACGCATGCGCGTTTTGTCGAATCGCATCTCGCCGAGAACAGCTGGTTCGCAGGCGATCATCTCAGCATGGCGGATATTCAGATGAGCTTCCCGGTCTTCGCGTTGCTTGCGCGCGGTGGAATCGACAACCTCCCGCATCTACACGCGTGGAAGAAAAAGGTTGAAATGCGTCCGGCGTGGCAACGTGCGATTCAACAGGGTGGACCCTTTGAAATCCCCGGATAAACATTAATTGTTATTAAATTGCGCATTCACGATAACGTTTGCGCATCCTCTGGTTATTTCTTCAGCGTCATAAGCTAATTTTAGCGAAAAACGACAAAGTTAAGTTGAAAACGCCCTGTATTAGGCTAGATAATCGTTTGCCTTCAATTAACCACCCGTTTTGTAAGCGCGGAGCTAAACGTTTGCTTTTTTTGTGACGGCCCCTATTCGTCACAAACGCAGCACAAGGATTGGACGTTTCGCTGGCAGTGGAGTTGTCCACCACGCTTATAAACGAATGATAAAAATTCTCAGGGGATGTTTTCTATGTCTACGCCTTCAGCGCGTACTGGCGGTTCACTCGACGCCATGTTTAAAATTTCTGCTCGCGGCAGCACCGTGCGTCAGGAAGTTGTCGCCGGTGTGACGACCTTCCTGGCGATGGTTTACTCCGTAATCGTTGTGCCGGGCATGTTGGGTAAAGCGGGCTTCCCGCCTGCTGCGGTGTTCGTTGCCACCTGTCTGGTTGCGGGTCTGGGTTCTATCGTGATGGGCCTGTGGGCTAACCTGCCGCTGGCCATTGGTTGCGCAATTTCACTGACCGCATTTACCGCATTCAGCCTGGTGCTGGGCCAGCATATCAGCGTGCCCGTTGCGCTGGGTGCGGTGTTCCTGATGGGTGTGCTGTTTACCGTGATTTCTGCGACCGGCATCCGTAGCTGGATCTTGCGGAACCTGCCGCAAGGCGTCGCGCACGGTACAGGCATCGGTATCGGCCTGTTCCTGCTGCTGATTGCCGCCAACGGCGTGGGTCTGGTCGTTAAAAACCCGCTGGATGGTTTGCCGGTTGCGATGGGCCATTTCGCCAGCTTCCCGGTGATCATGTCGCTCATTGGCCTGGCGTTCATTATCGGTCTGGAAAAACTGAAAGTGCCTGGCGGTATCTTGCTGACGATTATCGGGATTTCCGTGGTTGGGCTGCTTTTCGATCCGACCGTTCACTTCTCCGGTATCTTTGCCATGCCGTCGCTGAGTGATGAGCATGGCAACTCGCTGATTGGTAGCCTCGATATTGTCGGTGCGCTGAACCCGATTGTGCTGCCAAGCGTGTTGGCGCTGGTCATGACCGCAGTCTTTGACGCCACGGGGACTATTCGTGCGGTCGCGGGTCAGGCTAATTTGCTGGATAAAGACGGCCAGATTATCGATGGCGGCAAAGCGCTGACCACCGACTCCCTAAGCAGCGTGTTCTCCGGTCTTGTAGGCGCGGCTCCGGCAGCGGTCTACATCGAGTCAGCCGCGGGTACAGCGGCAGGCGGCAAAACCGGTCTGACGGCTATCACCGTCGGTGTGCTGTTCTTGCTCATTCTGTTCCTCTCGCCGCTCTCTTATCTGGTGCCGGTTTATGCGACCGCACCGGCGCTGATGTACGTCGGCCTGCTGATGCTGAGCAACGTGGCGAAAATCGATTTTGCCGATTTCGTTGACGCGATGTCCGGCCTGATTACCGCCGTCTTTATCGTGCTGACCTGCAATATCGTCACCGGCATCATGATCGGCTTTGCCTCACTGGTGATTGGTCGTCTGGTGTCGGGCGAATGGCGCAAGCTGAACGTTGGCACCGTGGTGATCGCGATCGCGCTGGTTGCGTTCTATGCGGGCGGCTGGGCCATCTGATTTAGCAGAACCTGCGAAAACGGGTGGCTTAGGCCGCCCGTTTTCATTTTCAGACCACATCTCGTTGTCATTTGCGTTACTCTGAAGAGGGTAAAATAGAAGCACGACGCTTCATGTTTTAGACAATAAGAAACACGCAAACAGGGAACGCATGGAAATTTTCTTCACCATTCTCATCATGACCCTAGTGGTCTCACTTTCCGGGGTAGTCACCCGCGTACTACCCTTCCAGTTACCCCTCCCGCTGATGCAAATTGCCATTGGCGCGCTATTGGCATGGCCGACGTTTGGCTTGCATGTGGAGTTCGATCCCGAACTGTTCCTCGTGCTGTTCATCCCGCCGCTGCTGTTTGCCGACGGCTGGAAAACGCCCACGCGCGAATTCCTTGAGCACGGGCGAGAGATATTTGGCCTCGCGCTGGCCCTGGTGGTCGTCACGGTGGTCGGGATAGGCTTCCTGATCTACTGGATTGTGCCGGGCATTCCGCTGATTCCCGCCTTTGCGCTGGCCGCCGTGCTGTCGCCTACCGATGCCGTGGCGCTGTCCGGTATTGTCGGCGAAGGGCGCATTCCGAAGAAAATCATGGGGATTTTGCAGGGCGAGGCGCTAATGAATGACGCCTCTGGCCTGGTGGCGCTCAAGTTTGCTGTCGCCGTCGCGATGGGCACCATGATTTTCACTATCGGCGGTGCGACCGTTGAGTTCTTCAAAGTGGCGATTGGCGGTATCCTGGCCGGTTTCGTCGTCAGCTGGCTGTATGGCCGTTCGCTGGGCTTCCTCAGTCGCTGGGGCGGCGATGAGCCTGCGACGCAAATCGTTCTGCTGTTCCTGCTGCCGTTCGCGTCCTATCTGATTGCAGAACATATCGGCGTGTCGGGCATCCTGGCGGCCGTGGCGGCGGGGATGACCATCACCCGTGCAGGTGTGATGCGCCGCGCGCCGCTGGCGATGCGTCTGCGCGCCAACAGCACCTGGGCGATGCTTGAGTTTGTGTTTAACGGCATGGTTTTCCTGCTATTGGGCCTGCAGCTTCCGGGCATTCTGGAATCCTCGCTGGTGGCGGCCGAAGCCGATCCGAACGTTGAAACCTGGATGCTGTTTACCGATATCGTGCTGATTTACGTTGCGCTGATGCTGGTGCGCTTTGGCTGGCTGTGGACGATGAAAAACTTCAGCATGCGCTTCCTGAAGAATAAGCCAATGGAGTTTGGCTCGTGGACCACGCGCGAACTGCTGATTGCGTCTTTTGCGGGCGTGCGTGGGGCCATCACCCTTGCCGGTGTGCTCTCTATTCCGCTGCTTCTGCCCGACGGAAACGTCTTCCCGGCGCGTTACGAGCTGGTATTTTTAGCGGCGGGCGTGATTCTGTTCTCACTGTTTATTGGCGTGGTGATGCTGCCGATTCTGCTGCAACATCTGGAAGTGGCCGACCATGCCCAGCAGCAGAAAGAGGAGCGCATCGCGCGCGCCGCAACGGCAGAAGTGGCGATTGTGGCGATCCAGAAAATGGAAGAGCGCCTTGCCGCAGACATCGAGGAGAACATTGATAACCAGCTGCTGACCGAGGTCAGTTCGCGCGTGATCGGTAACCTGCGCCGTCGTGCCGATGGGAGCAACGATGTTGAAAGCTCCATGCTGGCCGAGAAACTTGAGCGCCGTTTCCGCCTGGCTGCGCTGCGCTCCGAGCGCGCCGAGCTGTACCACCTTCGCGCGACGCGCCAGATCAGCAATGAGACACTGCAAAAATTGCTGCACGATCTCGATTTGCTTGAAGCGCTTTTGATCGAGAGTCAGTAGGGCATTTCTCCTCCCGCCAGGGCAGAGAGAATGCTTCAAATTGATGATTGGCACAATTCACGCCCTCTCTATTCAGGGAGGGGGCGGGGTGAGGAGAACATGGTGCTCAAGAGGTTATTCCGTTCACTTCCAGAAACGTGCTTCTCTATGATGACGGAACACGTGAACGAGCCATGGCGGCTCAATCGCCGCCGCCCTGGCGACCCGGGCTCCCGGCAAGAAAATCGCCGCTTCGCGGTGCCCTCGTCTCCTTCCCTACGTCTTCGGGTCGGGCGCGATCCTGCATCCCTGCAGGTCACGCCCTCTCCGCGCATCAATGCGCGTCGCCCCGGCCTTTGGTCAACGACTCAGCGATTTATCGCCGGACCAGGGCATCGCTTTTAGTCCTGAATTCCCCTAATTTCATTTCTGGCTGATGATAAAGTGAGAACCCCGCATCCCGTCAGGGTGAAGGGACCCAAAACCCCTCGCAGCACGTCAGCCACGCCTGCGCGCTGTTAGACAGATAAACCCCTTCGCGCCAAATCATACCTAGCTGCCAGTGCAGATCGCTTTCGAGCGGGATCCAGCGCAGCGTGTTTTTATCCAGTCGTTCGCAAATGGGTTGCGGCAAAATCGCGATGCCCACACCCGCCTGTACCATTGCCGCGAGGAAATCCCACTGGCCGCTGCGTACGGCAATGCGCGGCTTTACATCGTGCTGAGTAAAAAGCTGCATCAGTTGGCGGCTGAGGGCGAAATCTTCGTTGTAAATCAGCAGGGGATGTTCTGCCAGCAGCTCGGGTTTAACGGTTTCAACACTGAGCCAATCGCCTGATCGTGGAACCAAAACGCACAGCGGATGGCTGAACAGCGGCAGCGTCGCCAGGCCGCTGTCTTCTTCGACGGGCAGGGCGGTCATCGCCAGATCCAGCTCCCCGTTCATCACCGCCTGCTGCACGGTTAATCCGCCAAATTCAGAGATTTTTAGCTCGACGCCCGGATAGCGCTGGCGATACAGGCTGATCGGGCCGGCCATCATCATTCCCACCATCGGCGGAATGCCGAGGCGCAGCAGCCCTTTGTTCAGATGGTTAATATCGCCAAGCTCCGCTTCCAGCTGGCGGAACTCCGCCAGAATCGCCAGCCCACGTTCAAACACCACGCGCCCGGTATCGGTGAGCAACAGCTTGCGCCCGTCGCGAATCAGCAGGGTACAGTTCAGTTCGTCTTCGAGGTTTTTCAACATTTTGCTGATGGTGGGCTGGGTGACAAACAGCTTTTCCGCTGCGCGAGTAAAACTCTGCTGGCGAACCACTTCGACAAAATAGCGCAGCGTTCTGATGTCCATGATTATTCCCCGAGACTATGCATTCGATGATTTTAATTCATTTCAGTCCGTTACGTGCGGTCTCTATACTGGCGCTTCATCTCATTTCAAGGAAATCCCCATGGCCGTGGCGTTAAGTCGTGTTACGCCTGCCGTTGTGCAACGACTCCAGATTCCGGTGCAGGTCGGGCTGTATGCTGGCGTGTTTGTTTTCGCAGAGTACCTCGTCAACTGGCTGCATTTGCCGCTGCCCGCCAACCTGGTGGGCATGATGTTAATGCTGACGCTGATTGTGTGTCGCGTTATCCCGCTGAACTGGGTGCGCGCAGGGGCAAGCTGGCTACTGGCGGAAATGCTGCTGTTTTTCGTGCCAGCGGTGGTGGCGGTGGTCAATTACGCCCAACTGCTGATGGTCGATGGCTGGCGCATTTTTGCCGTCATTGCGCTGAGTACGTTAATGGTGCTGGGCGCGACGGCGTGGGTAGTGGATAAAGTGTATCGCTTTGAAATCAGCAGGCAGAAGCATGACTAATTTTCAGGTCAGCCTGCTGTGTCTTATCGCCACGCTGGTTATCTATTTTGCCAATAAGCGCCTGTATCGCCGCTTTCATAAATTGCCGCTGATGCCGCTGGTGTTCACGCCCATTTTGCTGGTGCTGATGCTTATTTTTGGCCACATCTCCTGGCAGAATTACATCGGCGAATCGCACTGGCTGCTGTGGCTTTTAGGCCCGGCGACTATCGCGTTTGCCGTTCCCGTGTACGACAATCTCGCCATTATCAAACGTCACTGGATGTCGCTGACCGCAGGCGTGGTGACCGCGACGGTGGTCGCCGTCACCAGCTCCGTCTGGCTGGCGCGCTGGTTTACGTTATCAGATGAGATTCAGCGCAGCCTGGCGGTGCGATCGGTGACGACGCCGTTTGCGCTGGCGGCGGCAAAACCGCTGGGCGGCCAGCCGGATCTGGTGGCGCTGTTTGTCGTTGTCACCGGCGTGTTTGGCATGGCGGTCGGCGATATTCTGTTTTTGCGTTTGTCGATTCGGGAAGGCATGGCGAAAGGTGCCGGGTTTGGTGCGGCGTCGCACGGCGCAGGCACGGCGCGATCCTATGAGCTAGGTCAGCAAGAAGGCGTGGTCGCGAGTCTGGTGATGATGCTGTCAGGCGTGGTGATGGTGCTGGCAGCGCCGCTGGTGGCGTGGATGATGTTCTAAAATTCCCCGGCCGCGCTGGCCGGGGAGAGACGTCGATCAGTGCGCGCGGCCCTGATCGATGCCTAAGCCGGTTTGAGAACGGATAAACTGGGCGCGGAATTTCTCACGCTCCAGCTTACCTTCGGCTGAATTATCGTTGGCCGAGAAGAACCAAATCCCAATAAACGCCACGGCAATCGAGAACAGCGCCGGGTATTCGTACGGGAAGATGGCTTTTTCGTGACCGAGGATCTGCACCCAAATCGTTGGGCCGAGGATCATCAGAATTACCGCCGTCAGCAGGCCCAGCCAGCCGCCAATCATCGCCCCACGGGTAGTCAGTTTTGACCAGTACATCGAGAGCAGGATGATCGGGAAGTTACAGCTTGCCGCAATCGAGAAGGCCAGTCCCACCATAAAGGCGATGTTCTGATTCTCGAACAGAATACCCAGCAGAATCGCCACCACGCCCAGAATCAGAACCGTGATTTTGGAGACTTTTAGCTCCTGACGTTCCGTCGCGCCTTTACGCCACACGTTGGCATACAGATCGTGTGAAACAGCGGATGCACCCGCTAGCGTCAGGCCCGCCACAACCGCCAGAATGGTGGCGAAGGCGACAGCGGAGATAAAGCCGAGGAACAGGTTACCGCCCACGGCATCGGCCAGATGCACCGCCGCCATGTTGTTACCGCCAATCAGCGCGCCAGCGGCATCTTTGAACGCCGGATTCGCACCCACCAGCATGATCGCGCCAAAGCCGATAATAAAGGTCAGGATGTAGAAATAACCCATAAAGCCGGTGGCGTAGAACACGCTTTTACGTGCTTCGCGGGCGTCTGACACCGTAAAGAAACGCATCAGAATGTGCGGCAAGCCTGCGGTACCAAACATCAAACCGAGACCAAGCGACAGGGCGGATATCGGATCTTTGACCAGCCCGCCAGGACTCATAATCGCTTCCCCTTTCGGGTGAACCGCCATCGCCTGGGTAAACAGATTATTGAAGCTGAAGCCCACGTGTTTCATGACCATAAAGGCCATAAAGCTTGCGCCGAACAGCAGCAATACCGCTTTGATGATTTGCACCCACGTCGTGGCGAGCATGCCGCCGAACAGGACGTACATCACCATCAGCACACCCACCAGCACCACGGCGATGTGATAGTTCAGGCCGAACAGCAGCTGAATCAGTTTGCCTGCCCCGACCATTTGCGCGATCAGATACAGCGCGACGACCACCAGCGATCCGCAGGCGGACAGCGTGCGGATCGGTCCCTGTTTCAGGCGATAAGATGCCACGTCGGCGAAGGTGTAGCGCCCAAGATTACGCAGGCGTTCGGCGATCAGGAACAGAATAATCGGCCAGCCCACGAGGAAGCCGAGCGAGTAAATCAGCCCGTCGTAGCCGGAGGTGTACACCAGCGCAGAAATCCCCAGGAACGATGCGGCGGACATAAAGTCACCCGCAATCGCCAGCCCGTTCTGGAAGCCGGTAATATTGCCGCCCGCCGTGTAATAATCATTACGTGAGCGCACGCGTTTCGACGCCCAGTAGGTGATATACAGCGTCAGCAGCACGAAAATCAGGAACATGATAATCGCCTGCCAGTTGGTTGGCTGGCGTTCCACCGCGCCGGTGAGTGCATCAGCGGCGTTGGCCGCGAAGGGCAGTGTGGCGGCTAGCGCCGTCAGGACTCGCTTCATGGTGCTTTTACCTCACGCAACACTTCTTTGTTAAGGCGATCAAATTCACCGTTCGCGCGTACGACGTACACGCCAGTCAGCACAAATGAAATCACAATCACGCCGATACCGATGGGAATGCCGCGCGTCACGCTGGTTCCGGAATGCAAAGGCGTACCGAGCCAGTGCGGTGCAAAGGCGATCAGCAGAATAAAACCGACGTAGATAATCAGCATGATGATAGAAAGCGTGAAGGCAAACCGTTGCCGTTTTTCGACGAGCTCCTTGAAATGCGCACTGTTTTCTATCCGTTGATAAATGTTGTCATTCATCACAGAACTCTCCAGAGTTCCCCTGCGTCTTTCACGCTGCAGGTGCGTTGGCCGCACTCACCTACCCCAGTCACATAGTTCGCTATGCTCCTGAGATGTGTTCGCTTGCCGCCTTCCTGCAACGCGAAATCCTTTGGGGAGGGTTTATTATTATTCCCTCTCCCGTGAGGGAGAGGGGCAGGGTGAGGGGTTACGATGGCATCGCGATGGCCTGCTTCTCTTCAAGCAGTTTTTCCACTACGCCTGGATCGGCGAGCGTTGAGGTATCACCCAGATTGCTGGTGTCACCCGCCGCGATTTTGCGCAGAATTCGGCGCATGATTTTGCCGGAACGGGTTTTCGGCAGGGAGTCGGTCCAGTGCAGCACGTCTGGTGTGGCAAGCGGGCCAATCTCTTTACGCACCCAGTTGCGCACTTCGGTGTACAGTTCAGGCGTGGGCTCTTCGCCGTGATTCAGCGTGACGTAAGCATAAATCGCCTGGCCTTTGATGTTGTGCGGAATTCCCACCACTGCCGCTTCGGCAATCTTTGGATGCGACACCAGCGCCGACTCAATTTCCGCTGTCCCCAGACGGTGCCCGGAGACGTTCAGCACGTCATCCACGCGCCCGGTGATCCAGAAATAGCCGTCTTCGTCACGACGCGCGCCATCACCGCTGAAATACATGTTTTTGAAGGTTGAGAAATAGGTCTGCTCAAAGCGCTCGTGATCGCCAAACAGCGTACGCGCCTGACCCGGCCAGGAGTCGGTGATCACCAGATTGCCCTCGGTAGCCCCTTCCAGCGGATTCCCTTCGTTATCCACCAGCGCAGGCTGCACGCCGAAGAACGGATGGGTTGCCGAACCGGCTTTCAGCTGGGTCGCGCCAGGCATTGGGGTGATCATAAAGCCGCCCGTTTCGGTCTGCCACCAGGTGTCGATCACCGGGCATTTTTCGTTACCGATTTTCTTCCAGTACCATTCCCACGCTTCCGGGTTGATAGGCTCGCCCACAGAACCGAGAATGCGCAGGGAAGAGCGATCGGTGCCGTCGATAGCTTTGTCGCCCTCCGCCATCAGGGCGCGGATCGCCGTCGGTGCGGTATACAGAATATTCACTTTATGTTTATCAACCACCTGACACATACGCGCAGGCGTCGGCCAGTTGGGCACGCCTTCAAACATCAGCGTGGTTGCACCGCAGGCCAGCGGGCCGTACAGCAGATAGCTGTGACCGGTGACCCAGCCGACGTCAGCGGTACACCAGTAAATATCCCCCTGATGATAATCAAAGACATATTTAAAGGTGGAGGCCGCGTACACCAGATAGCCGCCGGTGGTGTGCAGCACGCCTTTCGGCTTGCCGGTAGATCCGGAGGTGTACAGGATAAACAGCGGATCTTCGGCGTTCATCTCTTCGGGCTGATGCTGGTCGCTGGCTTGTTCAATCAGGTCGCTCCACCACAGGTCGCGACCCTCTTTCCATTCGACATTGCCGCCGGTACGCTTGAAGACCACGACGTTGCTGATGCTCTTCACGTTCGGGTTTTTCAGCGCTTCATCAACGTTTTTCTTCAACGGAATGCTGCGTCCCGCGCGCACGCCTTCATCGGCGGTGATCACCAGTTTTGAATTGGAATCAACAATGCGTCCGGCAACGGCTTCCGGCGAAAATCCACCGAAAATCACCGAATGGATCGCCCCGATGCGCGCGCAGGCGAGCATGGCGACGGCCGCTTCGGGCACCATCGGCATATAAATGGCGACCACATCGCCTTTTTTGATGCCTTGCGCCAGCAGGACGTTGGCGAAACGGCACACGTCGCGGTGCAGCTCTTTATAGGTGATGTGCTTGCTTTGGGAGGCGTCGTCGCCTTCCCAGATAATGGCGGTCTGGTTGCCGCGCTCGGCGAGATGTCTGTCCAGGCAGTTGGCCGCGAGATTCAGCGTGCCGTCTTCATACCATTTAATGGAGACATTACCCGGCGCAAAAGAGGTGTTTTTCACCTTCTGATACGGCTTGATCCAGTCAAGGATTTTGCCCTGCTCGCCCCAGAAGGCGTCAGGATCAGAAATCGAGTGCTGATACTTCTCTTTATACTGCTCCGGATTAATCAGGCAATGGTCCGCAATATTTGCGGGAATGTCGTGTTTATGGATTTGGCTCATGGCTTTTATTCTCCTTGTAGGATGTTAATAATATGTCGCAAAAACGTTAATTGTAGGGGCTTTGCCAGCTTTGTTTGTTATTTGGGCGACAGATCACGCAATGTTTGAATAGTTCGAAAAAGCAGCGAATGACACTTAGAAGGGAAATAATTCAGGTGAATTATTATTCACAAATAATGAAAAAAAACCGTTTTTATAACAAAAGGTTATTAATGGGAATTATTACAAATTAGCGTCATATGACCTTTTGTCAGTGAAAAGCTTCGTTCTATAAGGCTTGCACAGCAGGCCATGCAGATGATAATGATACGCCGCGTTAAAAAACCCTATAAACCAACGCAACACAATTCATACCCTTTCAGTATGTGTCCATATTCATTACTGGATCAGGACGCTTCATTGAGGAAGTCTGTTTTTATGAAAATTTTGAAAATCAGCCTGGCCTGGCAAATTCTGCTCGCCCTTGTGCTGGGTATCTTGCTGGGTAGTTATCTGCATTATCATAGCGACAGCCGCGAGTGGCTGGTGGTGAACATGCTGTCTCCTGCCGGAGATATCTTTATTCACCTGATCAAAATGATTGTTGTCCCGATTGTGATTTCGACGCTGGTGGTCGGTATTGCAGGCGTTGGCGATGCGAAGCAGTTAGGCCGCATCGGCGCAAAAACCATCCTTTATTTCGAAGTGATCACTACGGTTGCTATCATTCTGGGTATCACGCTGGCGAATGTGTTCCAGCCTGGGTCCGGGATTGATATGTCGCAGCTGGCGACGGTGGATATTTCGAAATACCAAAGCACAACGGCAGAAGTGCAAAGCCATGCTCATGGCCTGATGGGAACAATTCTTTCGCTGGTGCCGACTAATATCGTGGCGTCGATGGCGAAGGGCGAAATGCTGCCGATTATTTTCTTCTCGGTGCTGTTTGGCCTGGGGCTTTCGTCCTTGCCGGCCACGCATCGCGAACCTTTGGTCACGGTGTTCCGGTCGATTTCCGAAACCATGTTTAAAGTGACGCATATGGTGATGCGTTATGCTCCGGTGGGCGTGTTTGCGCTGATTGCTGTCACCGTAGCGAACTTCGGTTTTGCCTCGCTGTGGCCGCTGGCGAAGCTGGTGATTTTGGTACACTTCGCGATTCTGTTCTTTGCGCTCGTGGTGCTGGGTCTGGTGGCGCGCATCTGCGGATTGCGCATCTGGATCCTGATTCGCATCCTGAAAGAGGAGCTGATTCTGGCGTACTCCACGGCCAGCTCTGAGAGCGTGCTGCCGCGTATTATTGAGAAGATGGAAGCCTACGGTGCACCGGCGTCTATCACCAGTTTTGTGGTGCCGACGGGGTACTCGTTTAACCTGGATGGCTCCACGCTGTATCAGAGTATTGCGGCGATCTTTATCGCGCAGCTGTACGGAATCGATCTGTCACTGTGGCAGGAAATCGTGCTGGTACTGACGCTGATGGTGACGTCGAAAGGCATCGCAGGCGTGCCGGGCGTGTCGTTTGTGGTCCTGCTGGCAACGCTGGGCAGCGTCGGTATTCCGCTGGAAGGCCTGGCCTTTATCGCGGGTGTTGACCGTATCCTCGACATGGCGCGTACCGCGTTAAACGTGGTGGGCAATGCGCTGGCTGTGCTGGTGATCGCCAAGTGGGAACATCAGTTCGACCGCAAAAAAGCGATGGCGTACGAACGGGAAGTGCTGGGTTGTTTCGATAAGACAGCCGATCGGTAATGCTTTCTCTCCCTCTCTCAGCAGAGAGAGGGAACCCTTTTATTCTCCGCTCAACGCCTCAAACTCTTCGCAGCCCGTATCAAATCCTTCGCTACAGCTCAGATTGAACCAGTACAGCGCTTTCTGTTTGTTTGGCGTGATGAATCCCTTTTCACCCTGCTGGAATACCATTCCGGCCCAGTATTCCGCATATCCCGTGCGTGAAAGGGCTGAGCTGCGTTTAAGCCACAGTTCGGCCTGGGCATCATCCTGCGCCATCTCTACGCCGTTGGCGTAAATCAGGCCTAACAGCATTTGCGCATCTACCGCCGAATCGTTATCGATATCGTCCGTCGCGGTTTGCAGCAATGTGATCGCCTGCGGATAGTCAGTGGGTCCCGCCTGGGTGTTCACCAGCAGTCGCGCCAGCATGATGGCACCACGTTTGCTGCCCGCAAGCGTAGCCTGCTGCGCCAGCGATTTTGCCTGAGCATATTCGCCATGCTTAAAATGAATTTGCGCGAGCAGCGCCATGGCGTCGATATCACCGCCCCTGGCGGCCTTTTCGGCCCACAGCCCGGCCTGCTTGTCATCACCCGAGCTGAACCAGGTGTCTGCCAGGTAGTATTGCGCGCGTGCATCACCGGCTTCGGCTTTATCTTTAAATTGGCTGCCAATTTCGTCAGCGTTGGCAAACGCGGTAAACAGTGACAACAGTATAAAAATGAGTTTCATGGATTCTTATCGTTGGGGTACCTATCGCGCAGTATAAAGGGTAAGACGGCCAATGGAACGAAAACTCACGTTAAGCTTTTATGCAAAATATATAACGTTACGGCGAGAGTAATATTTACAGGGGTAATGAATTTTAGAATGTGAATGTTCACTCTGACGGAGAAAACCGAAATAAAAATGGGATGAATAAATCATCCCATTTCATTATTGAACGCCGCGTGAGAATCAACCCATGGCGCTTTCGCGCAAACGGGCTTTCAGCTTCGCATATTCATCAATGACATATTGCTCGGCAGAATGCTGATCGGCGATAGGCTCCACGCGCACGGCGCAATACTTATATTCCGGCGTTTTGGTTATCGGGCTTAAGTTTTCCGTCACCAGCTCGTTACAGGCCCCAATCCACCATTGATAGGTCATGTACACCGCGCCTTTATTGGGGCGATCGCTGACCTGTGCACGGGTGATAATGCGACCCTTACGTGAACTTACCCACACCAGCGCCTCATCTTCGATACCCAGTCGCGCGGCATCGGCGGTGTTGATCTGCGCGTAGCCCGGTTCGTCTGCCAGCGCTGCCAGCGCCGCGCAGTTACCGGTCATCGAACGGCACGAATAGTGGCCCACTTCACGCACCGTGGAGAGCACCATCGGGTACTCGTCGGTGAGCTTATCGACAGGCGCGACCCAGTCGCAGGTGAAGAACTGCGCCAGTCCGTTCGGGGTATCGAATTTCTCTTTAAAGAGATACGACGTTCCCTGATCGGCATCCGATTCGTCGCGGCACGGCCACTGGATATACCCCAGCTCACCCATTTTATCGTAGGTGGCGCCGGTGAAATCCGGACACAGATGGCGCAACTCGTCCCAAATTTCCTGGGTGTTGTTGTACTGCATCGGATAGCCCATACGGGTCGCGATTTCGCTGATAATCTGCCAGTCAGTTTTCAGATCCCACTTCGGCTCCACCGCTTTAAAGAAGCGCTGGAAGCCGCGGTCCGCCGCCGTGTAAACCCCTTCATGCTCGCCCCATGACGTTGACGGTAAAATCACATCCGCCGCCGCTGCGGTTTTGGTCATAAAGATGTCCTGCACAATCACCAGCTCGAGATCTTCAAACCCTTTACGCACCGCAGAAAGCTCGGCATCGGTTTGTAGCGGATCTTCGCCCATGATGTACGCCGCGCGCACTTCGCCATGCGCCGCACGATGCGGCAGCTCGCTGATGCGATACCCGGTATGTTCAGGCAGGCTTTCAACGCCCCAGGCTTTGGCAAATTTCGCGCGGTTTTCCGGGAACTTAACGTATTGATAGCCTGGATAGGTATCCGGCAGCGCGCCCATGTCGCAGGCACCCTGCACGTTGTTTTGCCCGCGCACCGGGTTGACGCCCACGTGCGGCTTGCCAAGATTCCCGGTCAGCATCGCGAGGCTTGTCAGCGAGCGCACGGTTTCCACGCCCTGATAGAACTGTGTGACGCCCATGCCCCACAGAATCGACGCGGTTTTTGCTGCGGCATACATTCGCGCGGCCTGGCGAATCTCTTGCGCGCTCACGCCCGTGATCGTTTCGACCGACTCCGGCGTGTAGCCTTCGACAATCTTGCGATACTCTTCAAACCCTTCGGTACGGCTGGCCACAAACGCCTGGTCGTACAGGTTTTCTTCAATGATGACGTGCCCCATCGCGTTGAGCAGGGCGGTGTTTGAGCCATTTCTTAACGCGATGTGCATATCCGCAATACGCGCCGTCTCGATTTTACGCGGATCGCAGACGATGATTTTCGCTCCGTTGCGCTTCGCATTAATGACGTGATTCGCCACGATCGGATGTGAATCCGCCGGGTTATAGCCGAAAATAAACACCAGATCGGTGTTATCTATTTCGTTGATAGCATTACTCATTGCGCCGTTACCGACCGACTGGTGCAGACCTGCAACCGATGGGCCGTGTCAGACGCGAGCGCAGCAATCGACGTTATTGGTACCAATAACGGCGCGCGCGAATTTTTGCATTACATAGTTGGTTTCGTTCCCCGTCCCGCGTGATGAGCCGGTGGTTTGGATCGCATCCGGGCCATACTTCGCTTTGATGTCGCTCAGGCGGCTGGCGACGTAATCCAGCGCTTCATCCCAGGAGACAGACTCCAGTTTGCCACCGCGCGTACGGCGGATCATCGGGGTTTTCAGACGGGGGGTCAGGATCTGGGTATCGTTAATAAAATCCCAGCCGTAGTAGCCTTTCAGGCACAGCGTGCCCTGATTGGTCTTACCCTGCGCAGCCTCCGCCCGAACGATTTTGCCGTTATCGACCACCAAGTTTATCTTGCAACCCGAGGCACAATAGGGGCAAACCGTGACGACTTTTTTCATCGGTCTCGCTCCAGTTAATCAGTTCTTCGCACCCATTATGCAGCTTCTATGCCATGTTTTTATTGTGGGTATGCCCTGACTTTACGGGCGATGTGCACCAAAAACCCTGACGACGAGCAGGCAATCGTCAAAATTGACGTGTCGAAGGGCAATGGATGTGACATGGGTTAAAATTCCGTTACGCCGTCATGGATTTGGCTGGAGCCGTTTGCAGAATAGGTCAGACTTAACATAATCCCCTGACGGAAGCATGCGATGAAACCGGCGATTCTGGTTGTTGATGACGATACCGCGGTCTGTGAACTGCTGCAGGATGTGCTCAACGAGCACGTTTTTGCCGTGCATGTCTGTCATAACGGGCTGGATGCGCTGGCGATGGCGCAGCGTGAGCCCGCGATTGCGCTGGTGTTGCTGGATATGATGCTGCCGGATATCAACGGCCTGATGGTGTTGCAGCAATTGCAAAAATTGCGGCCCGAGCTGCCTGTGGTGATGCTTACGGGCATGGGCGGCGAATCCGATGTGGTGGTGGGGCTGGAGATGGGCGCAGATGATTACATCGGCAAACCGTTCAATCCGCGAGTCGTCGTCGCGCGGGTCAAAGCGGTGCTGCGACGCACCGGCGTGCTGGCGGCGGAGCCCACTGCGCCGCGCGTTTCAGGAATCGGTTTTAACGGCTGGACGCTCGACACCACGCGCTGTGAGCTGAGCGATCCCCGGCGCATGACGGTGCCCTTAACGCAGGGTGAATACGGTCTGTTGCTGGCGCTGGCGCAAAATGCCCGTCGGGTGTTAAGCCGCGAACAGCTGCTGGAGCTGACCCACAGCGAAAGCGCCGAAGTGTTTGACCGCACCATCGACGTGTTGATCATGCGTCTGCGACGGAAAATCGAGATCAATCCGCATCAGCCGCTGCTGATTAAAACCATCCGTGGGCTTGGCTATGTCTTTGCCGCAGACGTTTCCCACCACGATAAAGCGGCCTAAGCGTTGTCGTGAATTAGCGTCTTTAGCTCTTCCAGCGTTTTTGCCCCGTCAATTGCATTCGCGGCCAACAGGCTGGCTCGCGCGCAGGCATGCGCCAGCTGAATACTGTCCGTCAACGGCCAGGCTTCGTGGCAGCCATACAAAAAACCCGCGCAAAACGCGTCACCCGCGCCGACGCTGCCGATAATCTCTTCCTGTTCGAGCTGTTTTGACGCAATCCACTGGCCCGGCTCACCCGGCGCTTCGCCCCAGGCCCCTTCGGGACAATGAATCACCACGCGCTGTTTGACGCCTGCGGCTAAGAGCTGCGACGCCGCCAGCGCGATGTGGTCAATATCCGGGGCGTCATCACCGTTACGCATATCCAACCCGCTAAATTCCCCGGCTTCCAGCTCGTTAATCACCAGATAATCCACATAACGCAGGGCAGGGAGCACCAGCGGCTGATAGCGTGGATCGCCTTTGCGCGACACCAAATCGAGCGACGTTTCATAACCTTGCTCACGCATTTGCGCCAGCAGGCGTGCGCTGCGGGTGCCGTATTCGTCGTCCGGTAAATCCAGGCTGTCGAGCAGCAGCAGATACCCCAGATGGAAAATCTTCATCGACGCGTCGAGTCGATCAAAGGCGGGGAGATCGAGCAGGCGATTGGCGGCAGGCGAATGGAAAAAGGTGCGCTGCCCAGTGGGATCGGTCATCACCTGCGACATTGAGGTGGGCGCAAACGTAGTGCGCTGTACCCGCTGGCGATTGACGTGGTACTGGTCGAGCATCGCCATAATGTAATCGCCATCGCTGTCTTCGCCGATAAGACCGACCGCCTGCAACGGCAAGCCGACGTGCATTTTCGCCAGCGTCAGCAGGACGTTAAGCGGCGCACCGCCGGTCGCCCGTTCGCTGTGAATAATCTCCGCCAGCCAGCCGCGCTCCGGCCACTGGACGATCTGATGCACATGATCGACCAGCATATTGCCCGCAGCGATAATCCCTTTGCGTTCCATTACGCGTGCCCCGCGCTACCGAAAATACGCATTTGTTCAGAAACGGTGTCGGTAATCGCCTCTTCAATGCCGAGCAGCAGTTCGGCGAACTCATCGTAAAGCGGCTGGCGATGCGTGATGCGATGCTCAACCGCAGCCAGCGCAGCCTGCGACATACCGGTGTAGAAATTGATTTTGTGAATGCCGAGTTCAATGGCGCGACGGAAATCGGCATCGCTAATCCCGGAGCCACCGTGCAGTACCAGCGGCAGGCCGGTTTGCTGACGAATCGCGTCCAGACGCGGGAAGTCGAGCTTCGGCTCACCTTTGTATTTGCCGTGCGCATTGCCGATAGCCACGGCCAGCGCGTCGATACCCGTCTGATCGACAAACTCACGCGCCAACTGTGGATCGGTGAAAAAGGCCTCGTCGGCATGACCATACAGCGCGCCGCCTTCGTCACCGCCCACAGCGCCCAGCTCGGCCTCCACCGACACTCCGACCGCATGGCACATTTTCACCACTTCGCGGGTCTGACGGATATTTTCTTCATAGCTCAGCGTCGAGCCATCAAACATCACGGAGCTGAACCCCAGGCGCAGCGCCCGCACCACCGCCTCAAAATGCAGGCCGTGATCGAGATTCAACACCACGGGAATATCATGGCGCGCGGCTTCAAACCTCACCGCTTCGACTAACGAATCGAGGGATAAATACTTAAAATGCACTTCGGCGATGTTGATGATAAACGGCGAGCGCTCCTGTTTTGCCGCGGCGAACAGCGCGCGCAGAAAGTGGGAGTCGAGTACGTTAAACGCCCCCAGCGCATAACGGTTTTCACGGGCGTGTTCCAACCCCGCGGCGAGAGAAATCAATGGCATCATTCACTCCTTATAGACGAAACAGACTGTACTCGTTGCACAGCACCAGCACGGCCGGTTCGTCTTCTTCGATAGTGTTGTAACGCGAGACAGGCTGCAAAAAGTGGTTGTCGTGATCATCGTCATTGACCGATGAAACTTCGCCAACCAGCACATCGCCAAAACCCCGCTCCCCCCAAAAACTGTGATAAAGCCCCGGTGTCAGACAGATGCTTTCCCCTGGTGAAAGGCGCAACTGACTGCCCGCTGCATGCGTCTGAAAGCAACCATCAACGCTAACCGTGACGTCGGTTTCTTCCGTTTCTTCATGCGTGCCGGCATTCCAAAGTTCTATAATCAGGTTCCCGCCACCGCGATTAATGATGTCCTCGCGCTTGCGCCAGTGAAAATGCATCGGCGTCACCTGGCCGTCGCGAACGTGCATGATTTTTTCGGCGTAGCATTTTTCATAGGGCGTACCGTTGGGTGAACCGTTTCGCAGTGCAAAAAGCGTTAGCCCAAGCTCTGCGAACCGGTTTTCGCCAAATGCCGTCACGTCCCAGCCAAGTTTTAGGTCAAACACTTCGCGCCGGGCATGATGGTCAAGCTGCTGCCATTGGGTCGGCGGGAAGCTGGCAAACGGCGGCAAATGCACATCATGCTTCGAGAAAAACTGCCGCGTATGACCGAGGATTTCATTAATCTCGGAGCGTTTCATGGGAACTCCTTGAGTGAATGTGCGTGCTGTGCCCCTCACCCCGGCCCTCTCCCCAGGGGAGAGGGAGAAAAGAGAATCCCGCACCCCGTGGGTAAGAAAAGACTGCACCATCCCGTTCTTCTCTCCCTGCGGGAGAGGATGAGGGCATCAGACTGCACCATCCCGTTCTTCTCTCCCTATGAGAGAGGGTTAGGGTGAGGGCATCAGACCGCACCAATCTTATTTAACCGTCCAGCCTTTATAGTTAGCGACGCTCTTCTTATCGATCATCGTGACCGGAATCAGCACGGGTTCTTTTGGCGCAGGTTTGCCCTGTAAAATGTCGTAGCCAATCTCAACCGCTTTGGCCGCCATCACCTGCGGATCCTGCGCTGGCGTTGCAACAAACAGCGAATTCTCACGCTTCAGCGCCTCTTCACCATCCGGTGAACCATCCACGCCGACGATAAAGAATTCGTTGCGCTGAGCCTGTTTTGCCGCCAGATCCGCACCAATCGCCGTCGGATCGTTAATCGCAAACACGCCGTCGATCTTCGGATTCGCTGCCAGCAATGCGGTCATCACTTCCAGACCGCCTTCACGACTGCCTTTGGCGTTCTGGTTATACGACAGCACCTTGATCCCCGGATGGCGCTTAAACTCGGTCTGGCACCCTTCGACACGGTTTTGCACCGCAGACACCGGCGGTCCGTTGATGATCACCACATCGCCTTTGCCTTTCAGGCGATCGGTAATGTATTTACAGGCCATTTCACCCGCCTGGGTGTTATCGGAGGTGATCGTTGCGTCGGCCCCTTCAGCCGCCACGTCAACCGCCACCACCACGATCCCGGCGTCTTTCGCGCGTTTCACCGCCGGGCCGATCCCTTTGGAGTCCGCGGCGTTCAGGATGATCATGTCCACTTTTGCAGCGATAAAGTTGTCAATCTGCGCCACCTGCTGACCCAGATCGTAACCGCTGGACACCAGCGTCACTTTGACGTTATCACCGGCCAGTTTGCGCGCTTCCAGCTCCGCCCCTTTAGTGATCTGCACAAAGAACGGGTTGGCCAAATCGCCCACCGTCACGCCGATAGATTTCAGATCTTTTGCCTGCGCAAACGGAGCGGAGGCCAACAGTGCGCCAGCACAGAGCGCGGTAACTAATGGCTTCAAACGCATAGGGTAGTCCTCAAGGTAAGATGTTGTTGTTATGCACTTTGATGATGTCGGGTACGGTATTTGTCGATCAGAACCGCAATGATGATCACCGCCCCTTTGATCACCAGTTGCCAGAAGTACGAAACGCCCATCAGCGTCATGCCGTTGTTCAGCGTGGCGATAATCAGCGCGCCCACCAGCGTGCCGGTGATCGTGCCGATCCCGCCCACAAAGCTGGTGCCGCCGAGGATCACCGCCGCGATAGCGTCCAGCTCGTATCCCATGCCTAAATTGCCGTTAGCGCTGTAGAGGCGCGAGGCGCTCATCACGCCGCCCAGACCGGACAGCAGGCCGCTCATGCCGTACACAAACAGCAGCACCAGCCACACTTTGATACCGGTCAGGCGCGCCGCCTGCATATTGCCGCCAACCGCATAGATATGAACGCCAAGCGTGGTGCGGCGCAGAATAAACCAGCACACCGCGATCACTGCCAGGGCGATCACCACCAGCCACGGAACCGGGCCAAGATAGTTATTGCCGATCCATTCAAAGCTGATATTGGAGTTAATCACCGTGGTGCCATCGGCCAGCAGATAGGCCGCGCCGCGCAGCGCCGTATAGGTGCCGAGCGTGACGATAAACGGCGGCAATCCGGCAAACGCCACCAGCGCGCCGTTGAACAGCCCCAGAACCATGCCGAGCATTAACGCTGCCGGAATCGAGAGCATCGCGAACTCAGGGATCAGCGACACCACCATCGCCGCTACCGCTGTAGTGCCTAGGATGGACCCCACCGACAGGTCGATCCCGCCGGTCAAAATGATGAACGTCATGCCCGCCGCCAGCACGATGTTGATCGACGCCTGACGGGTGATATTCAGCAGGTTGCTTTCGGTGAAGAAGTTAGGGGCGATAAAACCAAATACCGCCACGATCAGAATCAAAATCGGTAAAATCCCGACCGTTTGCATCAGATCGCTCATCAGCATTTTTTTGGCGGAGGCGGATTTCGCCACCTGTTGCGGAGTAGGAGTTTGTGTCATGGTTGCACCGCCTGATGATGAGAGTCGTTCACGCCGGTTGCCAGCGTCATGATATTTTCCTGAGTAATACTTTCGCCGTGCAGTTCGCCGGCAATGCTGCCTTCGCGCATCACGTATACGCGGTCACTCATTCCGACCACTTCCGGCAGCTCGCTGGAGATCATCAAAATCGCCACCCCTTTGCGCGCCATCTGATTCATGATGCGATAAATCTCGCTTTTCGCGCCGACGTCCACGCCGCGCGTCGGCTCATCCAGAATCAGAATGCGTGGGCCAATCGCTACCCAGCGGGAGATCAACAATTTTTGCTGATTGCCCCCCGATAATCCGCCCGCGCGTACCTGCGAATGCGGCACGCGGATGTTGAGGAGGGCGATGGCGTCATCGGAAATGGACTGCGCTTTTTTGCGGTTCAGCATGCCGAAGGAGGCGTCGCGCTCAAGCGTCGCCATGGTGATGTTTTCCTGCGCCGCCAGTTCCAGGAACAGACCCTGCTCTTTGCGGTTCTCGGTCAGATAACCAATACCCTGATCGATGGCGGCGCGCGGGGAGTGAATCACCACCGGTTCGCCGTCGACCTCAATCATGCCGCCCGTGGCTTTACGTACGCCAAAAATCAGATGGGCCAACTCAGAACGCCCGGCGCCGACCAGCCCGGCCAGCCCGACGATCTCGCCGGAACGTACCTGCAGGCTGCACGGCTGGACTTTTTTGCCATCCGTCAGGTGATGCACGTTGAGACGCGGACCGCCCAGCGGGATATCGCGCTCTTTGTTGAACAGATCGCTGAGCGGACGGCCCACCATCATGCGCACCAGCTCGGAGGCATTCAGTTTGTCGCGCGTCAGGCTGCCGACGTACTGCCCGTCACGCAGGACGCTCACGCGGTCAGAAAGCTCATACACTTCCGCCATGCGATGGCTGATGTAGATGATTGCCATCCCCTCATCGCGCAGGCGCAAAATCAGTTCAAACAGGCGATGGGTTTCACGCGATGAGAGGGCGGCGGTCGGTTCATCCATCACCAGCACGCGGCTTTTACGGTGCAGCGCGCGGGCGATTTCCACCTGCTGCTGCTCGGCAATGGTGAGCTTCATGACCAAATCGGTGGATTTAAAATGCGCGCCAAGCCGGTCGATGACCGTCTGCGCCTGCGCGGCCATCTCTTTACGCTGCACCAGTCCGCCGCGTGACAGCTCGCTGCCGAGGAAAATATTCTCCGCAACGGTGAGATTTGGCGCGAGCTGCATCTCCTGGTAAATCAGCGTGATTCCCGCTGCCAGCGCGTCTTTTGGGCCTTTGATGGTGTAGGGCTGGCCGTCGATCAGGATCTCGCCGCTGGTGGCGATATATGCCCCCGCGAGGATCTTCATCAGCGTGCTTTTGCCCGCGCCGTTTTCGCCCATTAACGCGTGGATCTCACCGGGCCAGACCGTCAGATCCACACCCTTGAGCGCGTGGAAGTTGCCAAAGGTTTTGGCAATATTGCGCATCTCTAATACCGGGGTCCTGCTCATGGCGGATCTCCTGTGAAGGTCGATATCAGCAGTCCATCACATCCCGGTAAATGCAAAATGTCAGAAGCCGTTCATATTTGTCATAGTTATGAATAGTTAATGTGGATCACAGTTTAGGGCTGTGATGACCTTTTACCCTCACCCCAGCCCTCTCCCTAAGGGAGAGGGAGAAAACCATACCCTCGGTCCTTTGGGGAGTGTTATGGGGAAAAGACGCACATAACGCTCTGCCTCATGAGCGGAAGATTTGCGCTTCCCCCTCTCCCTGAGAGAGAGGGAGAAAACCATACCCTCGATCCTTTGGGGAGTGTTCTGGGGAAAAGACGTACATAACGCCCTGCCTCATGGGCGGAAGATTTGCTCTTCCCCCTCTCCCTGTGGAAGAGGGAGAAAGCCATACCCTCGGTCCTTTGGGGAGCATTCTGGGGAAAAGACGCACATTACGCCCTGCCTCATGAGCGGAAGATTTGCTCTTCCCCCTCTCCCTGTGGGAGAGGGCCGGGGTGAGGGCATCAAACCACACTGGAGCCAACAAACATGCCATCTCGCCGCCCGCCTTTTTTTGCCAGCGCCCGTGGCCGCCTGCTGATTTTTAATCTGCTGGTGGTCGCGGTGACGCTGATGGTCAGCGGCGTGGCGGTGCTCGGTTTTCGTCATGCCAGCCAGATTCAGGAGCAGGTCCAGCAGCAAACGCTTAACGACATGACCGGCAGCATGAATCTGGCACGCGACACCGCGAATGTGGCGACGGCGGCGGTGCGCTTGTCTCAGGTGGTGGGGGCGCTGGAGTACAAAAGCGAAGCCGACCGGCTCAAGCAAACGCAAATGGCGCTGCGCCGCTCGCTGGAACAACTCGCCGATGCGCCGCTGGCGCAGCAGGAACCGGCGCTGGTGGCGCGAATCATTCGCCGCAGCAATGAATTACAGCAAAGCGTGACTGGGATGCTGGAGCGCGGACAGCGCCGTCACCTGGAACGCAACGAGCTGCTGAGTTCGCTCTATCAGAGCCAAAGCTTTTTGCGCCATTTGCAGGACATTAACCGTCGCTTTGGCGGCAATGTGCCCGATGCACAGCTGCTTGGCGAGATGGACCGGCTGCTGATGGCCGCCATTGAAACCCCGTCGCCGCGTGCCACTATCCAGCAGCTGAATGCCGTGATGGCCTCTCTGCCGCAGTCGGCTACGCTGCCGGTTATTGATTTTGTACTGCCGGATTTCAACGCCGAGCTGCGCAAGCTCGCACCGCTATCAAAGCAGCTTGAAGAGAGCGATCTGGCGATCAGCTGGTACATGTTTCACATCAAAGCGCTGGTGGCGATTTTAAACAGCGATATCAATCAGTACGTGGCGCAGGTGGCGCAGGCGTCGGAATTACGCACCGCACAGAGCCATAAAGAGCTGCGCTCGATAAGCGTGTTCATCAGCGTTTTTGCGCTGCTGGCGCTGATCATCACCGGTTTTGCATGCTGGTATATCTATCGCAATTTAGGCTCTAACCTGACGGCGATTTCACGGGCGATGTCGCGGCTGGCGCACGGCGAGCCGGATGTGTCGGTGCCTGCGCTACAGCGGCGTGATGAGCTGGGCGAACTGGCGCGCGCGTTCAACGTGTTTGCCCGCAACACCGCCTCGCTTGAGCACACCACACGGCTGCTGAAACAAAAAACCACGCAGATGGAAATCGACAGGCTGGAGCGTCAGGGGCTGGAAGAGGCGCTGCTGCACAGCCAAAAAATGAAAGCCGTCGGCCAGCTCACGGGCGGGCTGGCGCATGATTTTAACAATCTGCTGGCAGTGATTATCGGCAGCCTTGGGCTGGCAAATCCCGACACGCCGGACGCGCCGCGCATCACCCGTGCGCTCAAAGCCGCCGAGCGCGGGGCGTTGCTCACGCAGCGCCTGCTGGCGTTTTCGCGCAAACAGTCCCTGCATCCGCATGCGGTCGAGATGAAACCGTTGCTGGAAAACCTGAGTGAGCTGATGTGCCACTCTTTGCCTGCCACCATCACGCTGGATATTGAGGCACAGCATCCCGCATGGCCCGCGTGGATTGACGTCAGCCAGCTGGAAAACGCCATTATCAATCTGGTGATGAACGCCCGCGATGCGATGGAAGGCGAGGGCGGTATTATTCGGATCCGCACATGGAATCAGCGTGTTACCCGCAGCGATGGACGCCGACAGGATATGGTGGCGCTAGAGGTCATCGATCACGGCAGCGGCATGTCGCAGGAGGTGAAATCGCGGGTATTTGAACCGTTCTTCACCACCAAACAGACCGGCAGCGGCAGCGGACTGGGCCTGTCGATGGTCTACGGATTCGTGCGCCAGTCCGGCGGGCGCGTGGAAATCGAAAGCGCGCCGGGGCAGGGTACGACCGTGCGGCTCCAGCTTCCGCGCTCTTTACAGCAGGTGATGATTGAGGACGAAACGCTGGCGGCCAACGAGGCACCGCAAAGCGATCGGCTGGTGTTGGTCCTGGAGGATGAAGCAGACGTGCGCCAGACGCTGTGCGAGCAGCTGCATCAGCTTGGCTATTTAACGCTGGAAGCTGAAAACGGCGAACAGGCGCTGAGAATGCTGGGATCTTCGCCCGATATCGAAATGTTTATCAGCGACTTAATGCTGCCGGGCGGCATGAGCGGTGCTGAGGTGATTCATCACGTGCGCACGCATTTCCCGCTTCTTCCGGTGCTTATGGTGAGCGGCCAGGATTTGCGTCCCACGCATAATCCGCAGTTGCCGGACGTTGAGTTATTGCGCAAACCGTTCACGCGCGCGCAGCTGGCGCAGGCGCTGCGCAAAGCGATGAAAATTTGAGATTCCTCCGCTACTCCCGATTTTCGCCGTTGATTAACGTAAAGCCAGCCCACCTGCGAGACTGGCATTATGAAAAATTACGCTTCCGCCCTGTTATTTGGTCTGCTGTCTTTAACCAGCCAGCTGGCACATGCCGACCTTGTTGATGACGCAATCGGCAATATTCAGCAGGCGATCAACGACGCCTACAATCCCAGCAGCGCTAGTCGCCGGGATGACGATGACGATCGCTACGAAGACCGTCGTCGTAACGACAGCCGTCAGTATGACGACCGACGTCGCCAGCTTGAAGACCGCCGCCGTCAGTTAGATGACCGACAGCGCCAGCTGGATCAGGACAGGCGTCAGCTTGAAGACGATGAACGGCGGCTGGAAGACAATTACGATGGTTAGTCGGCGGCAGTAATGAGGGCGTCGGATGTGTCGCCCCCATGCTCAGACCGCGAATGCTCAGGCTTTATGCTTTGACGGCGGGTTGGGCATTCTCTGACGGGATTTTCACAATGGCTGGACGTACATATTTTTTATCCCCGCGCCCTGGAAGATAAGGCACGCACCAGCCCATGATCAGACCGGCCAACAGCCCGGGTCCCGTTGCCATCCAGAAGATCGCTGAATCGAGCGAGCCTGAATAAAGCAGCCCGTAAAGCGTAGCAATCGCCGCACCCATCGCACCGCAGGCGAGTGTTCTATGCCAGGCGTGCTGATAAATATTCTGCGGAAGACAGGCCGCGGCGACCCCGGTCAACAGGGCAGAAACGCCCCCCAAAAACCACGTCACCGCCATAAAATACGGGAAATTCAGGACGATTTGCAGCAAGAGGTTTTCCGCCGTGCGGTGGTTGGTGAGCAGTTCTCCAGCGAAAGTAACGGGTACGCCGAGATGCGGTCCCAGTAAAGCAAACCAGCAGGCGTGATGGAAAATACGGCGTGTTTTGGTCATGAGCGTCCCCTTCATATGGTCAATTTGGCGGGGAGCATAAAGGGCGTAAGTGAAGTCACGGTGAAGTGGTGTTAATCCAGCACCAAAACCATCCCGTCGTATCCGGCTTCAAACCCGACTGGCAGCGGGTTATCCATCAGCCATACGTCAAACTGGTGGCTGATGTGGGTCAAAATAACCTGCGGGCACCCAATCACCTTATTGAGTGCGATAACCGTGTTGAGATCGCTATGATTACGCGGCGTTTCTTCGCGCGGCGCGTGGCTGCAATCGATCACGATGACCTGCGGTTGGTTGTTGAGCAGGAATTTCACCGTTTTTTCCGGCAGCCCGGCGGTGTCAGACAGCCACGCCACGCGGCTGTGCGCGCTTTCCAGCAGATAGCCAAACGTCAGCTTAGAGTGGTTCAGCGGCAGCGGCGTCACTCTCAATCCCTGGAGTTCGAACATCACAAAGGGTTCAACCGTCCGGCTAAAATCCAGAATGCCGGGATGTTTGAACAGATCGTCGCAGCCCGCGTCGTCCGGGGGGCCGTAAACGGGAATGGTCGCGCCCACGCCCCAGCGCAGCGGGAACAATCCCTGCACATGATCCATATGGTAATGCGTCAGCAAAAACTGTTGAAAACTGCCCGCTGGCCAGTCATCCATCAGATGCGGAATGCCCGCGTCCAGCAGCGTCACTGCGTCGTTGAATTTGACCGCCGCGCTGCACGGGCGACGGCGATGCGCCTCCTGTAACCTCGCCCGACGGCACGCCGCGCAGTCGCAGCCAAAGACCGGCACCAGCTGCGCGCCACCCGTTCCCGTCAGCGTAATGGTCAAACTCATAGCGCCTCCTTACAGAGGTTTGGTGAATCTATAGTGGCTCTGGGCATATCCTTCGCGAATATAAAAACGGTGGGCATCGACGCGCTTCACGCTTGTGGAAAGCTCCGTCATCTCCGCGCCCACTTTTCGTGCTTCATCCTCGGCCCAGGCCAACAGCTGGCTACCGACCTTCAGACCGCGCGCCTGCGGCAGAACCACCAGCTCCTGAATTTCACCGATCCAGTTAACGTGATGAAGGTGAAATTGCAGATGCAGGCCAATCATGCCGACGGTCTGCCCGTCCAGATCCGCCAGCTGATAATGCATGTGGCGATCCTGAAGATTGGCGAGAAAACCCGCCAGAAACGCGTCACGATCAAATTCCGCCTGTTTGAGTTCACATATCAGGCCGTAAACGGCCTGAGCATCTTCAGGTGTGGCGGGGCGGAGTTCACAGGCAGGCATGGCGTTTTTCCTTCTGACGAATAAGCGCGATCAAGTTATCGACAGACTGTAGCAAACTTCCGTCGTTATTGAGGAGATGGCATTCGGATGGCGTATAGCGCGCGGCGCGTGCCAGCCGTTCGTCAATCTCACGCGCGGTTTCCCGTCCTCTGTTTTGCAGGCGATGACGCAGCACGTCAGGCGAGACCTGCAAACAAACCGGCAACAGCGCGTCGCCGTATCGGGCGTGCGCCTGTGGCAAATGGGCGCGAGAACCGTTCACCAGCACGTTAAATCCTGCGTGCAGCCACAGGTCGATCTCGACGCCGACGCCGTAATAAAAGCCGTTCGCGTGCCAGCTCAGTGCCAGTAAATTTTGCCCGGCGCGGGTAAAAAATTCCTGCTCGCTCAGGGCGATATGGTTCTCGCTGCCTGCATTTGCTGCCCGCGTTATGTAACGATGCGCCACTAACAGCCGCGTATGTTCCTGCTGGCGTAGCGCCGTCAGCAGGCTGTCTTTTCCGGAGCCGGACGGCCCCATTAACCAGATCAGTTTTCCCATCAGAACACCCGTTTTCCCTGACGCCAGACGTGGTCAATATGAACATGCTCGCCTTTACGATGCGCCAGCACCAGGTCGGCCCGTTTGCCTTCTCCGATGACGCCGCGATCGCGGAGATTCAGCGCGTCCGCCGGGTTTTTGGTCACCAGACGAATCGCCTGCGGCAGGGTAAAACTGTTACCTGCGTCGTCGGCGACGCGGAAAGCGGCATCCAGCAGGCTGGCGGGATAGTAGTCGGACGAGAGAATATCCAGCAGCCCGAGCGAGGCGAGTTGGCTGGCGGCAACATTGCCGGAATGCGATCCGCCGCGCACGATATTCGGCGCGCCCATCAGGACGTTCATCCCGTGCTTGCGTGAGGCTTCTGCCGCTTCGAACGTGGTGGGAAATTCGGCGATCACGCTGCCAAGCTGATGGGATTCGAGCACATGATCGTGCGTGGCGTCGTCGTGGCTCGCGAGGGCGATGTTGCGCTCGCGGCATATCGCGGCAATCGACAGACGATTCGGCTGCGACCACTGCGCGGCCAGCGCCAGCTGTTCCTCTTCGTAACGCGCCATTTCGTCATCGCTGAGCGAATATTTGCCCTGATAATATTCACGATACTTTTCAATGTTGGCGAACTGGCGCTGGCCCGGCGAGTGATCCATCAGCGACACCAGCGACACCGGCTCGCGATCAATCAGCTTTTCGAACAGCGGAAGCGTGGTGAAATGCGGAAGTTCGCAGCGCAGATGCAGGCGGTGCTCGGCGCGATTCAGACCGCGTTTCTGGGTGTCTTCCACCGCGTTAATCATCTTCTCGAGGTTTTCCAGACGATCGCCGCCGTCGCGCACATCGCCAATCGCCACCGCGTCCAGCACGGTGGTGATCCCGCTGGCGACCATGAGCGCGTCATGGCTGCTCATCGCCGAGTGGGCGGGCCAGTCTACTTTCGGGCGAGGGGTAAAGAATTTGTCGAGGTTATCAGTGTGCAGTTCGATAAGCCCTGGCAACAGCCAGCCGCCTTCGCCGTCCATTGCCTCCGGCGAGCGGCTTTGCGTTTCGGCAAAGGCACGGATTTCGCCGCCCTGCACGTCAATCGATCCCTCGACGACGTCGTTTTCCAGCACCAGCTTGACGTTATTGATAATCATGGCGCGACTCCCATCGTATGCAGACGATCCGCCACGCGATCGCGCACCGCAGCGTCGTGGAAGATCCCGACGATCGCAGCGCCCCGCGTTTTGGCATGTTCAATCAATTCGACGACGGCGGCGCTGTTTTTGGCGTCCAGCGAGGCGGTCGGCTCATCGAGCAGTAAAATCGGGCAATCGACGATAAACCCGCGCGCGATATTCACGCGCTGCTGCTCCCCGCCGGAAAAGGTCGATGGCGCGAGATGCCACAGGCGTTCCGGTACGTTCAGGCGCGTCAGCAAATTCGCGGCTTTTGTGGCGCACGCTTCGCGCGACACGCCCAGATCGAGCAGCGGCTGCATCACCACGTCAAGGGCGGAGATCCGCGGGATCACCCGCAGGAACTGGCTCACCCAGCCGATCGTCGCCCGACGCACTTCCAGCACTTTGCGCGCCGGGGCCTGCACCAGATCCACCCATTCATCACCATGACGAATATGAATATGGCCTTCGTCGGGCAAATAGTTGGCGTACAGCGAGCGTAAAAGCGTCGATTTTCCGCTGCCGGAATGACCGTGCAGCACCACGCATTCGCCGCCGTTTACCTCGAGCGAGGCGTTTTGCAGGACCGGCAGGCGCACGCCGTTTTGCTGGTGGAGCACAAACGTTTTACTGACATTTTCAACGCGGATCATGTTGACCTCTTAATTCTGTAAAACGGATGACACCAGCAGCTGCGTGTAGGGGTGATGCGGATCGTCGAGCACGCGGTCGGTTAAACCACTTTCCACCACCTGGCCCTGCTTCATCACCAGCAAACGATCCGCCAGCAGACGCGCCACGCCCAAATCGTGGGTGACAATCACCACCGCCAGATCCAGTTCCACCACCAGACCGCGCAGCAAATCCAGCAGCCGCGCCTGGACCGAAACGTCCAGCCCACCGGTCGGCTCATCCATAAACACCAGTTTGGGATGGGTCACCAGATTGCGGGCAATTTGCAGGCGCTGCTGCATCCCGCCGGAAAACGTGGTCGGCAGGTCGTCGAGGCGCGACGCGGGGATTTCTACCTCTTCCAGCCACTGCTGGGCGGTGGCGCGGATCGTGCCGTAATGGCGCGCGCCGGTAGCCATCAGCCGTTCACCGATGTTTCCTCCCGCCGACACCTGGCGGCGCAGGCCGTCCATCGGATGCTGATGTACCACGCCCCATTCGGTGCGCAGCAGGCGGCGGCGCTCGGCTTCGCTCATGCCGTACAGCGACCGATCCTGATAGCGAATTTCGCCGTTTTGCGGCGTTAAGCGCGCGGAAATGGATTTCAGCAGCGTGGTTTTACCGGAGCCGGACTCACCGACAATGCCCAGCACTTCGCCCGGCCACAGCTCAAACGACACGTCGCTAAAGCCTTTTCCTGGCGCGTATAAATGGGTCAGGTTATTCACAGAAAGCAGAGGTTTCATTGGCCGTTCGCCTCGCTCTGTTGGCGACAGAAATCGGTGTCGGAGCAGACAAACATCCGTTTGCCGGTATCGTCCAGCACCACTTCGTCGAGATAGCTGTGTGTTGAGCCGCAGATGGCGCACGGCTCGTCCCACTCCTGCACCGTGAACGGATGATCGTCAAAATCGAGACTCTCTACGCGGGTATACGGCGGCACGGCGTAGATGCGCTTTTCGCGTCCGGCACCAAACAGCTGGAGCGCGGGCATCATGTCCATTTTTGGGTTATCGAATTTTGGGATGGGTGACGGGTCCATGACGTAGCGTCCGTTCACTTTCACCGGATAGGCGTAGGTGGTGGCGATATGGCCGAAGCGGGCGATATCTTCGTACAGTTTCACCTGCATCACGCCGTACTCTTCCAGAGCGTGCATGGTGCGGGTTTCCGTTTCGCGTGGCTCGATAAAACGCAGCGGTTCCGGAATCGGCACCTGGAAAATCAAAATCTGGTCTTCGGTGAGCGGCGTTTCGGGGATGCGGTGGCGGGTCTGGATGAGCGTGGCGTCTTCGGTGCGTTCGGTGGTGTGCACGCCCGTCACGCGCGTGAAGAAGCTGCGGATCGACACGGCATTGGTGGTGTCGTCTGCGCCCTGGTCGATCACCTTCAGCACGTCCGCCTCGCCAATCACGCTGGCGGTAAGCTGAATTCCGCCGGTTCCCCAGCCGTATGGCATCGGCATTTCACGGCCACCAAACGGCACCTGATAGCCGGGAATGGACACCGCTTTTAAGATGGCGCGGCGGATCATGCGCTTGGTTTGCTCATCCAGATAAGCAAAGTTATATCCGCTGAGGTTAGCCATTTTTGCGCTCCCGTTGCAGACGTTTCAGCAGTTCCAGCTCGGCCTGGAAATCGACGTAGTGAGGCAGTTTGAGGTGCGAGACAAAGCCCGCCGCCTCGACGTTATCCGCGTGCGCCAGCACAAACTCTTCGTCCTGCGCCGGACCCGCAATGTTCTCGTCGTAATCGGGGGCCTGTAGCGCACGGTCTACCAGCGCCATCGCCATCGCTTTGCGTTCGCCCATGCCAAACACCAGCCCGTAGCCGCGCGTAAAATGCGGATCTTCCTGCGCGGGCGCGACGAATCCGTTGACCATTTCGCACTCGGTGAGCAGCAGTTCGCCGACGTTCACGGCAAAACCCAGCTCTTCCGGCACGATTTCGATCTCCACATGGCCGCTGCGAATTTCCGCCGCGAACGGGTGATTGCGCCCGTAGCCGCGCTGCGTGGAGTAAGCCATCGCCAGCAGATAACCTTCGTCACCGCGCATCAGCTGTTGCAGGCGCGACGAACGTGAGCACGGATAAACCGGCGGCGTGCGGGTCACATCATCGGGCGCGGCTCCTGAGTCTTCTTCCGCTTTCGCCAGCCCCTGATTCGCCAGCAGGCTAAACACGTGCGGAGACGACTCGTGCTCGGCGTCGCGGGTGTGCAGCGCAGGCACTTCGCCGTTTGCCAGCAGGGTGAAATCCAGCAGGCGATGGGTGTAATCGTAGGTCGGGCCAAGCAGCTGGCCGCCAGGAATATCTTTGTAGATCGCCGAGATTCGGCGCTCCAGGCGCATCTCGGCGGTGTTAATCGGCTCGCTAACCGCCAGTTTTGCCAGCGTCGTGCGATAGGCGCGCAGCAGGAAAATGGCTTCGACGTTATCGCCGCTGGCCTGTTTCAGCGCCAGTGCTGCCAGTTCGCGGTCGGCAATGCCGCCTTCGGTCATCACGCGGTCGACGGCGAGATTAAGCTGCTGTTCTAGTTGGGCGACGTCCAGCTCGGGCAGCTGTTCATCGCCGCGTCGTCTGGATTCCTGCAACGCATGGGCGGCGGCTATCGCCTTCTCGCCCCCTTTGACGGCGACGTACATCAGCACACCTCGACATGCGTGGTCCGCGGAATCGCCAGCAGGCGCTCGCCGCAGGTGAGGATCAGATCGATACCCAGCGGGAACGGATGCGGACGCTCGGTGAGTTCATGAATGATGCATTCCGGCAGCTGTGGCGCGACCATGCGTTCATCGGCAATCCCGGCACCCGTCAGGCGCAGCATGCGGCCGCCGCTCAGGCTTGAGACCTGCAAAATCAACGTAGCGCTCGTTTCCGGCGCGACGGCTGAGCCTTCGGAAAGCGCGTTCAATTGCTCGTGGCTGATTTTTTCATCCGCGACGGCGAACAACGCCTGCTGCGGCTGATCGACCAGCGGTGCGCTGGTGTGAAAACGCAGGTTCTGGCTGGCAATATCATTTTGCAGGCTGGCAGACAGCCACACGGGCGTGTCGCTGTCAGCAAGGGTCAGCAGCACGCTGGTGGTGGCGAGATTCAGCGGCTGCCAGCCGTGGGTGAGTTGATGCAGGGAGACAATCACGCCCGGCTCGCTCATGGCTTTGAGCAGACGACGAAAACTGTGTTGGGCATCCTGCACGGGCAGCGTAAAAGCGGGTTTGAGAGTCATGCGTTATCTCCGCGAACGAGCGTAAAGAAGTCAACCCGGCTGGTGTTCACTTCGGCCTGACGCGCGGCGAGACGTGCGGCCCGATCGGCTTCCAGCGGGGCAATTAAGGTTTCCATCAGGGTCAGAAAATGCGGTGGTTCTTGCAGCAATGCGTCGATAACGGCGCACCGCTCGGCGTGGTCTTTATTGCGCCCGAGCAGATAGCTGTAGCCGAGCGTCCCGCTGGCAAGGCGAATTACCGCGCGGGTCAGCGTGGCGTCACCGGCAAAAAAACGGGTACCTGTGCCGCCCATTCGCGCCTGGATCTGCACCAGACCGATTTCGGGCGCGCGGATCGGCGTATAGTCCGCAGTGATATTCAGCCGATGCATGTGTGCCTGCAGCGCGGCGGGCTGGCTGTGCGCGAGCACGCTCATCCAGCGCTGGCGAATGGAGGGGGTGAAATGCATTCAGTGCTCCATGGTGAATTCGATCATGTCGGCGCGGGTCAGGCTGACGGAATATTCCGTCGCGTTGATCTCGCCGTCACGATGGTTAAGGGTGCGAACGCAGAGCAGCGGCGCCATGTTGGGGATCTCCAGCACTTTGCTCTCTTTGGCCTGCGCGCGACGGGCGCTGATCCGCGTCTGGGTACGCTTGAGCGCGATCCCGGTCGAATCAAACAGAAAATCATGCAGCGAACCGCTGGAGAAATTTTGCAGCACTGGCCACAGGGTGAGATCGGCGAAGTAGTGGTCGATCTGACAGACCGCCACGCCGTTGACGCGCCGCAGGGTGCGCAGATGCACCACGTTATCTCCCTCCTGAATCCCCAGCGCATCGGCGATATGGCTGGAGGCCGGGCGCAGCACCGAAAGCAGTTTTTCGCTGGTCGGATGGCTGCCCTGATCGAGTAAATTCTGGCTAAAGCGCGCCTGCGCATTCAGCGGGTAGTCGAACGGGCGCATCAGCACCAACACGCCCACGCCCTGACGGCGCTGTACCCATCCGCGCTCAACCAGCTGGTCAATGGCGCGGCGCAGGGTATGGCGATTCACTTCATAGCGGTCGGCGAGCTGTTGCTCGGCGGGCAAAAAATCCCCGCAGCGATAGTGGGTGCGCAGCTCAACTTCGAGCTTTGCGGCAATCTCTTGCCAGCGGGTTGGGTAACTGGTCGGATGTCTGGATAAGTGCATAACAATCAATGCCTCGATTCTTAGATGAAGTGCTTACGCAAACGTTGAGACAGGAAATCCAGCAGGCTGACGGTAATGATGATTAACACCATCAACGCGCAGGTTTGCTGGAACTGGAAGCCGCGAATCGCTTCCCATAAGGTGACGCCAATTCCGCCCGCGCCGACCATGCCGACCACCGTGGCGGAGCGCACGTTGGATTCAAAACGGTACAGGGAGTAGGAGATCAGCAGCGGCATCACCTGGGGCAACACGCCGTAGAGAATTTCTTCGATTTTATTGGCACCCGTTGCGCGGATACCTTCGACCGGACCGGGTTCAATGGCTTCGACCGCTTCAGAAAGTAGCTTCGAGAGCACGCCGGTGGTGTGGATAAACAGCGCCATCACGCCCGCGAAAGGGCCAAGGCCGACGGCGACCACGAACAGCATCGCGAACACCATTTCGTTGATGGCGCGGCAGGCGTCCATCAGACGGCGCATGGGTTGGTAAATCCACCACGGCACGATGTTTTCGGCGCTCATCAGGCCAAACGGGATCGAGAGAATCACCGCGAGCGCGGTGCCCCAGACGGCGATTTGCAGGGTGACCGCCATTTCGCTGAGGTAATCCTGCCACTGGCTAAAGTCCGGTGGGAAGAAGTCGGCGGCGAAGGTCGCCATGTTGCCGGAGTCCTGAATGAGCATCAGCGGGTTCATTTCCGCGCCCTTCCAGGAGACGATCAGAACCGCCAGCAAAATCGCCCAGCTGATCAGCGAGAACCAGCTACGCTTCGGCGGTGGAACGGTGATGGTTTGCATGTTTAGCTCCGGTATTTTTTCCCCTCTCCCTGAGAGAGGCTGCTATCTGGTACGACTTTTCTCCCTCACCCGTGAGAGAGGTCGCTACCTGGTGCGGCTTTTCTCCCTCTCCCTGTGGGAGAGGGTCGGGGTGAGGGCATCAGCGTGTGCATTTCCCCCTCTCCCTCAAGGGAGAGGGGACTGTTCTTTTCCTCCCTCAGCGAGAGGGAGAAAAAGGTTATTGCACCACTTTATTCACGCTGGTCATCGCGCTCAGGGCGGCGGTCAGACGGTCGAGATCTTCCAGCTGCGCCTGCAATCCAGAGACTTTGCTGGTCTTCTCTTCCGCACTCAGACCTTTGTTATCTTTTACACTCTGCATCTGCTTAAACAGCGCGAGCTGGCGAATCGGCACCAGTTGAAGGTCGCTGGAGGCGCGGAACGGTGCCCATCCCAGACGTTCCAGCACGGTTTTCTCTTCTGGCGTTTTGCCGTAATTCATAAAGAAGTCGTACACCTTGTCCTTGGTGCCTTCGGAGAGGTTTTTACGCCACACGATCGGGTCGCCAGGGATCAGCGGCGATTTCCAGATAACCTTCAGCTGTTTCAGTTTTTCGGGTGCGGAGGTTTTCAGCTTGTCGAGGTTTTCAGTGTTGTTGGTGGCAACATCGACCTGTTTATTGGCGACAGCCAGCGCGTTGGTTTCATGCCCCGCATTAACGGTGCGTTTGAATTCGCTGGTGGAGATATTGTTTTTGGCGAAGACGTAATAGCCCGGGACGAGGAAACCGGACGTTGAGTTCGGATCGCCGTTACCAAACGTCAGATCTTTGCGCCTGGCGAGCATGTCATTGAGGTTATTGATTGGGCTGTCTTTGTTGACGATCAGTACGCTCCAGTAACCCGGAGAACCGTCTGCGGCGACAGTCTGTGCAAAGACCTGACCGTTAGCGCGATCCACTGCTTCCATGGCGGAGAGGTTGCCGTACCAGGCGATATCCACTTTGTTAAAGCGCATGCCCTGGATAATGCCCGCGTAATCCGGCGCGAAGAAGGCATTCACTTTGATCCCCAGTTTGGTTTCCATATCTTTCAGGAACGGTTCCCACTGGGGCTTGAGGTTTTGCTGTGATTCGGTCGAAATGATGCCAAAGTTCAGCACTTTTTCCTGTTCTTCGGCGTACGCCGGGCTTAACAGGGTGCTGATACTGAACATGCTGGTGAAAGCCAGCGCGGCAACGGCTTTATAGCTCATGTACTTTCCTCACGTTGACATTGTTCCAGGCTATTTCATTGGCAAACCTGGTCTTTTTGTGTGCGTTAAGCAGCCTGTGCCTTCTCTTCGACGCGGTTAATGCCGCGGTAGAGATGGTCAAAGCGGTCGTTATCAAAGGCCTGGCTTGAACCGTCGTAAAACACGTGCCCCTGACGTAGGGCGACGATGCGCTCGCAGTAGCGCAGGGCGTAATCCACCTGATGCAGCGTCACTACCACGGTGATGCCGTCGTTCTGGTTAATGTCGCGCAGGGTTTCCATCACGATGCGGGCAGATTCCGGATCGAGAGAGGCAATGGGTTCATCGGCCAGAATGACGTTGGCTTTTTGCATCAGCGCCCGTGCAATCGCCACACGCTGCTGTTGTCCGCCGGACAGTGTGGAGACACGCTGGTGGGCAAAATGCGCCATCCCGACGCGGGTCAGCGCCTGAAGAGCCTGTTGTTTTTGGGCGGGTGAGAACCAGCGCAGGAAGGTGCGCCAGAAAGGGGTGCTGCCGAGCGCGCCAATCAGCACGTTTTCCAGCACCGTCAGGCGGTTTACCAGGTTGAACTGCTGGAAGATGTAGCCGGTTTGCGCGCGGCTTTTACGGATGTCACTCGCCAGACGACCCGCGCGCTGCACGGTATTTCCCAGCAGTTCGACGTGGCTTTCAGGGGTTTTATCACCCGTGATTAAGCCGCTCAAATGGCGCAGAAGCGTGGATTTTCCTGAACCGGAAGGCCCCAACAGCGCCACCATTTCGCCTTTCTCGACGGTCAGATCAACGGCATGCAGGGCCTTATTGTGATGAAAGGTCTTGCTCAGTTTCACGACGCGGATGACAGTTTGCATGTGCTGGGCCTCACGATAAATGTGGCCTCATGCTGGCGGATTATTGTGACATTTGGGTTAAGTATTGGTTGCGGGAGTTTGAAGAGTTGAGGCGAAAGCGATGACAGGCGGAAGCACGCGGCCTCCGCCAGAATGCTACTGCTGTTTCACGACGTTGATCATCCATGGCACGCCATATTTGTCGGTGACTTTACCGAAGCCGTGCGCCCAGAAGGTTTCTTGCCACGCCATGTCGATATTGCCGCCTTCGGCGAGATTATCGAACCAGCGTTTGCCTTCTGACACATCCTGCGCGTCGAGCACCAGCGTAAAGCCTGCGTAATGGGCTTTTTCTCCGGGCAGACCGTCGCTCATCATAATATCGCTACCGGCGATACGAACGTTGGAGTGAGCAATGGCGGAGTCAGGGAACGACATGCCGGAAGGGCAGCCGTCTTCGCTGTGCTCGTCTTTGGGCATTTCACCGAAGGTGATTTTGTAGAGGAGTTCTGCGCCGAGCGTTTGCTGATAAAAGGCGGTGGCCTCTGCACAGTTTCCGGCAAAAGAGATATAGGGACTTAACGGCATAATCATTACCTCAGGTAAGAGAAGCTCGATAAGTGTAGTTCCAGTCAGCCCGGTAAGCTAAGCGCTACCGGGCAGACAAATCAGTTCTTTTTGACGAATTCTGATTTGAGCTTCATTGGGCCAAAGCCGTCAATTTTGCAGTCAATATTATGGTCGCCTTCAACCAGACGAATATTCTTCACCTTAGTGCCGATTTTCAGCATGGAAGAACTGCCTTTCACTTTCAGGTCTTTTACGACGGTGACGTTATCGCCATCGACCAACAGATTACCGTTGGCGTCTTTTACGATCAGCGCATCGCTATCTTGCGAGGTTTCGGCGTCATTCCATTCATGGGCGCATTCAGGGCAAATGAACATGCCATTATCTTCATAGGTGTATTCGGAATTACATTTTGGACAGTGTGGAAGAGACATATCGGTATCCTCTAAAAGTGCGAACGGGGCTGGAAAGCGCCAGCCAAAAACACGGCAGTTTGCCGAAAAAGGCGTCAAGTATAGCGTAAGTCCCCACTTTTGTCGGTGATATTCTTTTTTTAAAAAATAAATAAAACACCGCATCTGGAGTGACATTTCCTGTCAGTCAGTTAAGCGATGCTAACAGCGTGCTTAAGAGATAAACATCGCGATGAAATATATAGAATATTTTATTGCGCAAATTGCCAGGTACAGATATTTCGGATAAGGTGAGGTGCGCTGTTGTTATTTATCAACGGCAACCGGGTTTGCCACTTCTACTTGGGTGACCGGGAATTACCTCTCTTTTTAGGTGGGTAAATTACGTTGATATATCCTATAGCTCCATAAAAATGGTCTACGCTCATTATCTTTCGCCTTTTCTGGCAGAGAGGAGTGTACGAGCGCTCTACGCTGCAAACAGATTATATTTGGTTTGTCATCAGACGCTTATATTCAATGAACCTAATTTCCACGCGTAATCAAAAAAGCCGAAATTTCATTATTAAAACTATCTGGCTTAATAAAAGTAATAAATTTGCGTTAAGGAAAGGCTTTTATCATGCACACACAAACAATATTTGAATTGAGCCAGGAAGCAGAGCGTCTGCTACAACTTGCTTTACAGAATCTTGATGCCCTGAAATCAATGCCGATTGCGGCACTTGATAGCACCACGGCGGCAATAACCGGTGTTAGCAATAATGTGCTGCCTTTGCACTTCAGTACCCGCGGTGTTGAAACCCAGCTGTCGATGCTGAATAACGAATTACGTAAAATAACCCGTCTTGAGATGGTGCTGGCGATTGTTGGCACGATGAAGGCCGGGAAATCGACCACGATTAATGCGATTGTCGGAACGGAAGTTTTACCCAACCGTAATCGTCCAATGACCGCCTTGCCGACGATGATCCGCCATACGCCCGGGCAAAAAGAGCCGGTGCTGCATTTTGCCCACGTTTCACCGATCGACACGCTGATAAAACAATTGCAGGAAACGCTGTGTAATCACGATCGCGGTCAACTGACGCAGCGCCTCGAAATTGATAAAGATATGAATGCGTTGCTCGGGCGCATTGAGCAAGGTAAAGCCTTCGAAAAACACTACCTTGGCGCGGAGCCTATTTTCCAGTGTCTGAAAAGCCTGAATGATTTAGTGCGGCTTTCTCAGGCGTTAGGCGTTGATTTCCCGTTTACTGAGTACACCGCGATTGAGCATATTCCGGTGATTGAAGTGGAGTTTGTCCACCTCGCCGGCATGGACTCTCACCTGGGGCAGTTGACGCTGCTGGACACGCCGGGGCCGAATGAAGCCGGGCAGCCGCATCTGCAAAAAATGCTTAACGAACAGCTGGCGCGCTCCTCGGCGGTGCTGGCGGTGATGGACTACACCCAGCTTAAATCGATCTCCGATGAAGAAGTGCGACAGGCAATTTCGGCGGTGGGCAAATCGGTGCCGCTGTACGCGCTGGTGAATAAATTCGATCAGAAAGACCGCAATAGCGATGATGAAGAGCAGGTGCGGGCGATGATTTCCGGCACGCTGATGAAAGGCAATATTTCGCCGGGGCAGATTTATCCTGTCTCTTCGATGTGGGCTTATCTGGCGAATCGTGCGCGCTTTGAAATCGCCAACCATGGGCGTCTGCCGGACCATCAGGAGCAGCGCTGGGTGCAAGATTTTGCGGAAGCCGCGCTGGGCCGCCGCTGGCGCACGGCGGATCTGGATGATGTCGAACATATTCGCCATGCCGCCGATCTGCTGTGGGAAGATTCACTGTTTGAACAGCCGATTCGCAAACTGATCTATGCCGCGTATGCCAATGCGTCGCTGTATGCGCTGCGCTCGGCGTCCCACAAACTACTCAACTATGCGCAGAACGCCCGTGAATATCTGGATTTCCGCTATCAGGGGCTGACGGTCGCGTTTGATGAGCTGGAGTTGAATATTTCGCGTCTCGAAGAGGATATGGCACTGCTTCAGACGCGTCAGGATGTGGTGAGCGACGAAGTCGGACACGAAGTGAAGCAGGCGCTTGATGCGGCACATACGTTTATCACGCATCAGCAAAACCAGATTCAGCAGTCGATTAGCCAGATTTTCAACGGTGATAACGTTCTCGATTTGGCGGGTATTGATCGCATGAGTTTGCGAAACGGGGCGCAGCATGAAATGGGGCAACTGGTGCTTGATGACGAAGGCCAGGCGCAGATTGTGCTGAGCAAAATCCGTTCATCCTGTGAGCTGGTCATGCTGGCTGCGCAGGGCAAAATTAGCCGCGAGCTGGCGCTGCGTTTTGATCAGCTTGAGTCGACGCTGGCGCGTTCTCTGAACGAGGCAATGCGTCCGATCGAGAAACGCATCAAGGAAGAGTTAAGCCACGCTGGATTCCGGGCGCGGATCAGCTTCCCGGCCTTCCAGGCCAGTCAGCTCAACTTCAACACGCGCGGGTTGTTTAACGATGCGATTGCCTCAGAAAATCGTCCTGCGGGTGAGGTCGCTGGTGCCAGCAGCGTGCGCGAAACGGTTTCCCGCTGGCTCAACAATCCGGGTTGGGGTTGGGAGGATTGCGTGGTGACGCGTACGCGATACGTTATTGACGTGGCGCAGCTTCATACGCGAATTAAAGAACATATTGATCAATTTTGTGAACAAATCTATAAAGCTTTGGTGGCGCAGGTCGATGTTTCTGTTATGGCAGGTATGGCAACGTTTTTTGCGGAATTCTCGCTGTGCCTCACCGGATTACAGGAAAGCTTGCGTGATAGCCTCGCAGTGCGACAGCAAAATGAGCATTCAACCCGAGCGCTCAGCCAGCTGTTGCAGCAAAGTATTACAACTGCGACGTGGATTCAGGAAGATACCCGATTGTTACGCGATGATATTCAAACTTTATTCGCGGCAGAGCAACCATGACAACCCCATTGCTGGAAGGTCCCGGGCGGACGCTAGAGTGTATTCATCCCAAATTTATGGTTGATTTGGTGCAAGGAGTGGACGCGGTGCGTCTCACTCCGCTGGTACCTCAGCAGCAGCAGTTTCGTGAGCGTTTAGCCCAGGAGATCATGACTCAGACGAAGCTTCGACCCTGGGCGATGACGGGAATGTTCAGCGAAAATGCTGCGCTGCGGCTGGGTCTGGCGGAAAAACTGGCCGGCATGTTCGATCCCGGGCATCTGGCCTTAACGCGTATGACCGACAAATTAGCCTCTTTGCGCCAGCAAACTAACCGTCCCAAGCAACACTCTCTGGGATTGATGCAGCAATATGACGCTCTCTCCTCCTATTTTCACCAGCGCGCGGCCTATAAAGAAAAAGCGTTGTCACAGCGTGGCTTAACGGTGCAGGCGGGCGAACACAGCGAGCAAATCTTTACCCACTGGCGAGCGGGACAATACGATGGCTGGTCGCTGGCGGGACGGTGCTACGTCGCGCTGGAAGAGCTGCGCTGGGGCGCATTTGGTGATGCCTGCCGTCTGGCGAATGATGATGTCGCGGCGATGCTGAAGGATAATTTACGCAGCCTGACGGCTAACTACCTTGCCCAAGGCATTAATGCCTCGCCAACAACACGTCATTTTTATCATCAATGGCTTGCAACGCCGGTATCGCCGGGCTTAATGGATCATAAAGATATGCTCGGCTGGCTGGGGGACTGGTGCCATGCAGACCGTCATCCGGTGAGTTGGTCGGTGACGCAGAGCTGGCAAACGGTGTCGCTTGGCATGCCGCGATTGTGTTCGGCGAAAAGGCTGGCGGATGCGATGGTGGGCGAGATATTTGGTGAATAATAGCGCGTTGTTACAACAAAAAAACCTCTCAGATGAGAGGTTTTTTTATGTGAGAAGCTTAGTGGTGCAACGATTCGACTGGCTGTGGCTCGACGTCGGCTTTCGGGATATTGCCGTAGCGCTTCGCATACAGTGCAGTGATGATAGGCACCAGAATAGCGGTCACGATGACTGACGCGGCCACCAGCGCCGTCGCAGAGGCCGCAACAGGCTCGAATGACGGGTTAATCTGCGCAATGATCATCGGGTTCGCCACCGCAGCGCCTGCGGCTGACGACGCGGCGACACCGGCTGTTCCATTCCCTCCACCAATCACGCGGTCGGCAATAATCAGCGGAATACCGGTGATAGCGATAACCGCAACACCCAGCACGATACCCAGCAGGCCGGTATCCATTATCACGTTCAGGTTGATGGTATTACCCAGCGCGAAGCCGAAGAAGGGGATCAGAACCGGCGTTGCTTTGCTGAAGAAATCGCGCAGATCGGTGTCCAGGTTGCCCAGGGCAAAACCAATCAGGAACGGCAGGACCGCGCCAACGAAGTGGTGCGGTTCAAACGATGCCAGTCCAGCGGAGCCGAGGATTAACATGGTCACCAGCGGGCCAGATTCCAGAGACATCAGCACGAATGCGCCGGACTCTTCTTTCGTGCCGTACTGATTCATCAGGCTGGCGTAGAGGCCGCCGTTGGTCATGTCCATGGCAGACACGATTGCCAGAACCGAGAGACCAGCGAAGAAACCGGTTTGAATGCCATTCTCAGGAATGAACATCGCACAGACCATGGCGACAACCCAGGCAACCGCAATTTTGGTGAGGACTAACGTACCGGATTTGCGTAAAACGGTTCCGGTTGCACGTAAATTAATGGATGCGCCAATACAAAAAAACCACACCGCCAGAATAGGCACAGTGCCGGAAATCATTCCTTTGGTAAAACCGCCAAAATAAGCACCGGTATTCGGCGCCAGGGTATTTAAGATTGCGCCAAGCACCAGGGGGACCAACATCATCCCGCCAGGGATGCGTTCAATTGTGGCTTTGATTTTCATGATAAATCCTCACATCTTATCTCGCGTTTCTGGCGGACAAGTCGGGTGTAAATTCGTATTAAATTCAACTTATTGTGAATTTTTACTGTCTGGCGAACCGTCTGTTTAACCAGAAGCCGTAATCAGTTTTACTTTGTTTACGGCTGGCGAAATGCACCCGGAGCGGCGTGGTCGGGCTTATCATCTGATCTTTGGAATTATGATTCAATGAAAATAAAACAATGTTTTAGTTATCTGGATCACATATTTTTGTAAACGCGTGTCTACATTATTATTAATTAAAAATGCTGTGAATTTAATGTGAATAAAGGTGAGTGATTTTTCGAACTTTGATGAAATTAATAACCTAAGAAAGTGAATTCTAAAGGACACAGAACGTTCAAGGTTATAGAAGGGCGTTTACGTTTTCTGACAACATCTGACACCCCACGTAAATATCTGTGAAGTTGATCACTAATTTAAAGGCTGGTAGGGTAAAGATGTCACTAACTGCCCAGACAGGCGTCAACAGGTTCGGTTGTATCGACGAGAAACGTCAATGTAAGTAAACCTGCTACGCTTGAATAAGAAGAGTCGCATGAGGCGAATTCGAGGTTCACAGACCGCAAGAAGATCTGTGGTATGGACAGGGCTGAGTCTACGAGGATAGCAATGCTTAAAAGGAAAAAAGTAAAACCCATTACACTGCGCGACGTCACTATCATTGATGACGGCAAGTTGCGTAAAGCCATTACCGCCGCGTCGCTTGGTAACGCGATGGAGTGGTTTGATTTTGGTGTATATGGTTTCGTTGCCTACGCATTAGGTAAAGTCTTCTTCCCGGGTGCCGATCCGAGCCTGCAGATGATCGCGGCTTTAGGTACTTTCTCCGTACCCTTCCTGATTCGCCCGCTGGGCGGCTTATTCTTCGGGATGCTGGGCGACAAATATGGTCGCCAGAAGATACTCGCCATTACGATTGTGATTATGTCGGTCAGCACGTTCTGTATCGGCTTGATTCCGTCGTATGCGTCGATTGGCATCTGGGCACCTATATTGTTGCTGCTGTGTAAAATGGCGCAGGGCTTCTCGGTCGGCGGTGAATACACCGGTGCGTCGATCTTTGTCGCTGAGTATTCTCCGGACCGTAAACGCGGCTTTATGGGAAGCTGGCTGGACTTTGGCTCTATTGCCGGGTTTGTGCTGGGTGCAGGCGTCGTGGTGCTGATTTCCACCGTCGTCGGCGAAAATAATTTCCTTGAATGGGGCTGGCGTATTCCGTTCTTCCTGGCGCTGCCGCTGGGTCTGATTGGTCTTTACCTGCGTCATGCTCTAGAAGAGACACCTGCGTTCCAGCAGCATGTTGAAAAACTGGAGCAGGGCGACCGCGAAGGGCTGCAGGAAGGACCGAAAGTCTCCTTTAAAGAGATTGCGACCAAACACTGGCGTAGCCTGCTGACCTGTGTCGGTCTGGTCATCTCGACCAACGTGACCTATTACATGTTGCTTACCTACATGCCGAGCTACCTGTCGCATAACCTGCATTACTCCGAAGATCACGGTGTGCTGATTATTATCGCCATCATGGTGGGGATGCTGTTTGTGCAGCCGATTATGGGCCTGCTGAGTGACCGCTACGGTCGCCGTCCGTTCATTATTCTGGGCAGCGTTGCGCTCTTACTGCTGGCGATCCCGGCCTTTATCCTGATTAACAGCAATGTGCTGGGCCTGATTTTCGCCGGTCTGCTGATGCTGGCGGTGATCCTGAACTGCTTTATCGGGGTGATGGCGTCAACGCTTCCGGCAATGTTCCCGACGCATATTCGCTACAGCGCGCTGGCGGCGGCGTTTAACATTTCGGTGCTGGTTGCCGGCCTGACGCCGACCATTGCGGCCTCGCTAGTAGAAAGCACGCAGAACCTGATGATGCCAGCGTATTATCTGATGGTGATTGCGGTGATTGGTTTGATTACCGGCCTGACCATGAAAGAGACCGCGAATCGCCCTCTGAAAGGGGCAACGCCTGCGGCGTCTGACCTTCAGGAAGCGAAAGAGATTCTGCGTGAACACTACGACAATGTTGAGCAAAAGATTGACGATATTGACGTAGAGATTGAAGAGCTGCAGAAAAAGCGCTCTCGTCTTGTGGATCAACATCCGCGCATTAACGAGTAAAACGGAAACCCGCTTCGGCGCTGAGGGATCCCCATAAATCAGCGCTAATAAACCAACACCATATTCTGGTAGGTTCTGGCGAGGTGATTAAGAATGGTGCTTAGCACCGTTCGTTTTAAAATTAGCGGGGAGTGTCGTAAG
>Ga0302347_1000213_pt1 | contig 105687 bp, 83 predicted proteins | sample PhyWR1_FD_202178 | JGI IMG/M metagenome (GOLD analysis project Ga0302347, IMG submission 202178) | Leaf surface microbial communities from wheat plants in UC Gill Tract Community Farm, Albany, California, United States - DLSL W.R1 (v2)... | ecosystem: Host-associated > Plants > Phyllosphere >... | reverse complement strand
GAATCACTGCGGCTGGCGATGCGCCCCAGGTGCAGCGCGTCCTGGATCGCCCGCGAGCTGCCCTGAATGGTGTCGAAGGTGTAGCTGGCCTGGGTGCCGATAATGCGCCGGGTGATTTCGCGGATGCGGCGGTTCTCTCGCAGTGACACGATCACCCCGCCCTGCTCCAGCGGGCACACCGAGACCAGGCAGGCGAGTTGACTGCGGTTGTGCAGGTGGAAGGTGCAGTCGCGGTCGCGAACGGCCTCACCCATCGAGTCGCTTAATTCGCTACGGCCCAGTTGCTGGAACGGCCGACCGATCAGCTCCAGCCCCACCCCGAACAGTTGCCGCGCATAGCGGTTGAGCGCCTTGATACACCCTCGCTCATCCAGCACCACCAGGCCTTCGTTGAGCACTTCGAGGACGGTTTGCTGTTCTTCCAACAAACCATGCAGCGCCATCTGCCGCGATACGGCTTCGGCTGCGGCCTGCACCGTGCCGAGGGTATGGAAGTGAAACCAGCCGGGTTCAGCGGTGAGGGTCAGCATGGCCACGGTCTGGCCTTGGGTATTCTTGATCGGTGCGGCGGCGCAGTGCATGCGGCGCTGGCGCAGGCCGATGCCGAAATTCTCCTCGGCCAGCACGTACACCAAGTGATCCTCGGCCAGCGCCAGGCCGGTGCAGTTGGTGCCTTGCACCGATTCCAGCAGGCGACTGCCCACGGGGGTGATGTCCAGCCCGCAGAAATACAAGGTGGTGCCATCGGCGTCGGTGAGGTTGATATGACCGCGCGGGTTGTAGGCCAGCAAACCGTGCATGACTTGCGCGGCGGCGGCGATCAGCACGCGGTGGTCGGCCTGGGTGGCGGCCAGGGTGTCCGCGGCGACGAAGCGGTACGCGTTGTCTGCCGGGTCAATACCCGCCTCGACACTGCGCCGCCACGACGCCCAGATCACTTGGCGCACGTGCGCCGGGCGCTCGACCTGGCCGGCCAGGCAGTCGTGCCATGCCTGCTCAAGCGCGGGAACCGGGCCATCATTCAACGCGGCAGGCCCCAGGGCCGTCAGGTAGTCAAGGTCTTGCACGCTGAACGCCATGCTCATGAGGGCAGTTTCCATGTTCACATTTTTGACATGTCAGTATAGACATGTCATCAGAATGAACACTTTTTGTTTTCACATAACCATTAACCCTTTTTTATCAATGAGTTATGAATTGGCATATCCCTTGCTCATGTGCATTTGCCCATCAGGACCGTCCTGGGGCCAATAACAACAAGGGGTTATTTCATGAGTACACACAACATCCGCCTGGGTTTGATCGGTGCCGGACGCATGGGCAGTTTCCACGGCTTGACCGCAGCTCGGCATATCCCCGGTGCCAGCCTGGCGGCAATTGCCGACCCGACGCCTGGCCAGGCCGCTCGCCTCGCCGCTGAATTAGGCGTGAGCAAGGTCTATACCGACCCGCAGCAGTTACTCGACGACCCGGATATCGACGGCGTACTCATCGCCGCCCCTGCCCGCAGCCACGCCGAGCTGGTGATCAGCGCCGCCCGCGCCGGCAAGGGCATCTTTTGCGAAAAGCCCATGGCCATCACCCTCGATGAAGCCGATCGCGCCATCGCTGCCGCCGCCGATGCGCGGGTGCCGCTGCAGGTCGGCTTCAACCGGCGTTTCGCCAAGAGCTTTCGCACCGCGCACCTCGACGTCGCCGCCGGCCGCATCGGGACTCCGCAGTTGCTGCGCTCGCTGACCCGCGACCCGGCGCTGAACAACCCGGCCAATTCGCCGCAATGGGTGATCTTTCTCGAAACCTTGATCCACGACTTCGATACCCTGCGCTACCTCAACCCCGGCGCCGAGGCTGTGCAGGTCTACGTGATGGCGGACGCACTGATTGCCCCGGAATACAAAAGCAAAGGCTTCCTCGACACCGCCGTGGTTGCGATCCGCTTCGACAACGGCGCCATCGCCACCGCCGAGGCCAATTTCCAGGCCGTGTATGGCTACGACGTACGCGGCGAAGTGTTCGGCAGCGCCGGCATGCTGAGCATGGGCAGCCTCAACGATTCCGACCTTTTGCGCTACCTGGCCCAAGGCATTCAGGCCGACACCCAGCGCCTGGACACCGACCTGTTGCGCGACGCTTACATCGCCGAGCTCAACCACTTTGTCGACTGCCTGCGCAGCGGCGCCAAGCCGATGGCAAGCGGAGAGGATGCGCGTGCGGCCCTGGCGATTGCCCGTGCCTGCATCGAGTCGTTCGAAACCGGCAAGGCGGTGGCCATATGAGCCCATTCAAACTGGCGATCAGTGCCGAGATGGTGTTTCTCGACCTGCCCTTCATCGAGCGCGTAAAACGTATTCACGCGCTAGGGTTCAGCGCGGAAATCTGGAGCTGGACCAATAAGGACATCGCCGCCCTGGCCGCCACCGGCGTCGATTTCACCTCCATGACGGGCTATATCAGCGGCACCCTCACCGACCCCGACGGCATCCGCCAATTGCTCGACAGCGCCCGTGAGTCTTTGAGCGTCGCCGAACACTTGAACTGCCCCAGCCTCAACCTGCACGGCACCGGCCTGGGTGACGGCGGCCTGCCCGTTCAACCCGTGAGCCAGACCACCGGTCGCATGTGGCTGAGCGCCTGCAAAACCCTGGAAAAAATCGCCCGCCTGGGGGAAGACGCCGGCCGTGTGTTCCTGCTGGAAAACCTCAACACCGACGTCGACCACCCCGGTACGCCCTTCGCCCGCGCCGACGATACCCTGGCGCTGATCGAGGCCGTGGGCAGCCCCCACTTGAAGATGAACCTGGACCTGTACCACGCGCAGATCGGCGAAGGAAACCTGATCGAGCTGATCCAGCGCGCCGGCAGCGCCATCGGTGAAATCCAGGTGGCCGACGTGCCGGGACGCCAGGAGCCCGGCACCGGTGAAATTCACTACCCTGCCATTGCCAGGGCCCTGCACGCCATGGGCTACAGCGGCGTGGTCGCCCTGGAGGGCTGGGCCAGCGGCGACAGCGAGTTGGCCCTGGAGCGTTTCCGCCAGGCATTCACCCTATAACAATAAAAGGATCACCTTTATGAATCGCTATTCATTGTTTGCTGCCACGCTGTTGCTGTTGTTCAGCCAATGGAGCTTCGCCGCCTATCGCATCGGCGTGAGCATTGCTCGGGTCGACGATAACTTCATGACCTACGTGCGCACCGGCCTGGAAGCCGCTGCCAGGCAGCAGAACGTGCAGATCCAATTCGAAGACGCCCAGGGCGATGTGGTGCGTCAGCTCAATCAGGTTGAAGGTTTCCTCAACCAGAAGGTCGACGCGGTGATCGTACTGCCGGTGGACACCGCCGCCACCGCCAACATGACCCGCGCCGCCGTGGCAGCCAAGACGCCACTGGTGTACGTCAACCGTCACCCGGACGAGCGCACCCTGCCCAAAGGCGTGGTTACCGTGGCTTCCAACGACATCGAGGCCGGGCAACTGCAAATGCGCTACCTGGCGGAAAAACTCGCTGGCAGGGGCAATGTGGCGATCATCATGGGCGACCTTGCACAAAACGCCACCCATGACCGCACCGAGGGCGCCAAACAGGTGCTCAAGGACTTTCCCGGTATCAAGGTGGTCGAGCAGCAAAGCGCCGACTGGCAACGCAGCAAAGGCATGGACCTGACCAGTAACTGGCTGCTGGCGGGTACGCAGTTCGATGCCATCGTGGCCAATAACGATGAAATGGCGATAGGTGCCGCCATGGCGTTGCAGCAAGCGGGTAAAGCCAAGGGCGATGTGGCGATTGTGGGTATCGATGGCTTGCCCGACGGGCTGGCGGCGATCAAGCGGGGCTTGCTGACGGCGTCGGTGTTCCAGGACCCGAAGGCCCAGGCGACCCAGGCAGTGCAGGCGGCGGTGCGGATGATCAAGGGTGAGGCGATTGAGCCGGAGGTGTGGGTGCCGTTCGAACTGATCAAGCCTGAACAGGTGGCAGTGTTCGAGCAGCGCTACAAATAGCTCTGAGTACACAATGCGTGAGCGGGCTTGCTCCCGAATGTGATGGATCAGCCAATGAATTGGTTGACTGACACACCGCATTCGCGAGCAAGCCCGCTCCCACAGTTTTAATCCAGGTCGCTTGCAGAATGGCGCTCGGCCAACTGCTCGGCAGGCTCCCCGGACACCCGATTCACCCGCCGCCCCCGCTGCACCGCCGGTCGCGCTTCAATCGCATCCGCCCAGCGCAGCACATGCTTGTACTCATGCACCGCCAAAAACTCCGCCGCGCCATACAAGCGACCTTTGACCAACCCGCCATACCACGGCCAGATCGCGATATCGGCGATGGTGTATTCATCGCCCGCGATGTATTCGCTCACTGCCAGGCGCTGGTCGAGTACGTCGAGCTGACGCTTGGTTTCCATGGCAAAGCGGTTGATCGCGTACTCCATCTTGCTCGGCGCATAGGCATAAAAATGCCCGAAACCACCGCCCAGGTACGGCGCGCTGCCCATCTGCCAGAACAGCCACGACAAGCATTCGGCACGGGCCGCAGGTTCGGTGGGGAAGAACGCACCGAATTTCTCGGCCAGGTACTGCAGGATCGCGCCCGACTCAAATACACGGATCGGCGTGGCGCCGCTGCGGTCCAGCAGCGCCGGGATCTTCGAGTTGGGGTTGACTCCGACAAAGCCGCTGCCGAACTGGTCGCCGTCGCCGATCTTGATCAGCCAGGCATCGTATTCCGCACCGCTGTGACCCAGCGCCAGCAGCTCCTCCAGCAGGATCGTGACCTTCTGACCGTTAGGCGTGGCCAGGGAATACAGCTGCAGTGGGTGCTTGCCTACCGGCAGTTCCTTGTCATGGGTCGCGCCGGCAATCGGTCGGTTGATGCTGGCGAAGGTGCCGCCATTCTCGGTGTCCCAGGTCCACACTTTTGGGGGTACGTAATCGGTCATGCTTACTGCTCCAGAGGCGTTAGCGATCAGCGAAGCGCTCCAGACTAAACCAAAGGTTGATGGCGCGTCACACACTGATCCCAAGACCGCTTCAAAGATGCAACGGCACGCCCAGGGCTCCACTGCGCGGCACGCTTACCCGCAGCGCAATCAACAAGGCGGCCAGCACCATCAACACACCGGCACCGAGAAACACCCCGCCGATGCCGCTGAGACTGAACATCACGCCCCCACCGGCCGCACCCGCCGCAATGGCCGATTGCACGGACGCCACCACCATGCCACCGGCACTTTCCGCTTGATCCGGCACGGCGCGGGCCACCCAGTTCGACCACGCCACCGGCACCCCGCCAAAGGCCATGCCCCACAACGCCAGCAGCAATGCCTGGCCTGGCAGCGAGGCTGGCAGCAACACCAGGGCAAGTGCCGCGAGGCCCACCAATACCGGCATCAGCACCAACGTGCCGAGTGGATAACGTACCAGCATCCAACCGGCCAGCAGCGTGCCAACAAAGTTGGCTGCACCGAACCCCAGCAGCATCAAGGCCAACCCTTCGGTGCCCACCCCCGTGGTGCTTTCCAGAAAAGGCCGGATGTAGGTGAACAGCGCGAAGTGCCCGGTGTGTACCAGCACACAGCCAAACATGCCGATGGCGATGCCCGGGCGCAACAGCACGTCCAGCACCGTGCGCAGGCGTGCGGTGCCCGTCGGGGCCAGGCGTGGCAGCGTGAACAGCTGGAATGCCAGCGTCACCCCACCGACGGCCGCTGCGGCCACAAACGCACTGCGCCAGCCGTACATACCACCGAGGTAGCTGCCCAGTGGCACGGCAACCACCGTGCCTACCGCAATGCCACTGAAGATGATCGACAGCGCACGGGGCAGCAGCGCGGCCGGCACCAGGCGCATCGCCACCGCCGCCGCCATGCTCCAGAAACCGCCCAGGGCGACACCCAGCAAAATGCGCATCAACAAAAGCACCGCCAGGCTGGAAGAGAACGCCACCAACAGGTTCGAGGCAATCATCAGCAGGGAGAACCCCAGCAGCACCACGCGCCGGTCGATACCACGCGTGAGGCCGGGTACCAGCAGCCCGGCGAACAACGCCACCACTGCCGTCACCGTCACGGCCTGGCCGGCCAGCGCCTCGGACACCCCAAGGTCCACCGCCATTGGCGTCAACAGGCTGGCTGGCAGGTATTCCGCCGTCAACAACCCGAACACCCCCATGGCCAGGGAAAACACCGCCATCCAGGCTGGGGTGGCGGGCTCTGCCTGCGAACGGACAGAGGCTTGAGCTACACAATCATTCATCACACGACATCCTCGGGAAATTAGCGCGACGGCCAGTCTAGGTAGGTCAATCCGGATGATCTATGATGCAAACCCTTGAGTTTTTGACTGAAACCCCGACCATGACCCCAGCGGCCCCGTTCAACCTGTCCTCCGGCCTCATCGACGAGCTGCTGCGCGGCATGCGCCTGAGTGGGGTGCAATACCGGCGTATCCAGGCCGGGCCGAGCTTCGGCATGGGCTTTGAGGCCAAACCCGGACATGCCTACTTTCACTTCCTTGCCGCCGGGACGGCGACCTTGCGTACCGACGACGGCAGCCTGTTCGAGTTGTCGGCGGGTAATGCCGTGTTCATCTCCCATGGCGGCGCCCATGCGCTGTCATCCACGGCGGATCGGCCGGTGCAGGACATCAACGGCTTTGACGCGACCTCCCTGGGCGATACCGTGTGCGCCGTGGATGCCTCGCCCGACACGCCGCCCAGTACGTTGCTGTTCAGCGCCTGCATGGCGTTCGAACTTGGCAGTATCCAGGGACTCGGCAGCCTGATGCCGGCCTTGATGCTGATCGATGCCCAGGGCCAGCGTTATCCCGGCCTGATGCCGATCCTGGCGGTGATGGAACGTGAAGTATCCGCTGCGCGCATCGGCTACTCCGGCATCCTCGCGCGCCTGGCCGACGTGGTCGCCGCCATGATCGTGCGAGGCTGGGTGGAATGTGCCTGCGGTAACGCATCGGGACTGGTGGCGGCGTTGCGCGACACGCGATTGGCCGGTGCCCTGCTCGCTTTGCACCAGCAACCTGGACGCGATTGGAGCGTGGCGGAATTGGCTGCGCATTGTCATACCTCCCGATCGGTGTTTGCCGAGCGCTTCCAGGCCACCCTGGGGATCCCGCCACTGCGCTACGTGACGGAGTTGCGCATGCGCCTGGCCAGCCAATGGCTGACCCTGGAGCGGTTGCCTATCGAAGAAGTCGCGCTGCGTCTGGGTTATACCTCCCAGGCGGCATTCAGCCGCGCGTTCAAGCGCATTACCGGCCAGCCACCTGGCGCCAGCCGCCAGAACCAGCGGAGCCCGGCATGAACGATCGCCGCGCAGACATCATGACCCATCCTGTGTAGACAACTGGCGGTCGCCTATCAGCAATGATGGGGGGCCATTGCGCACGCCGATCCTGAGCCCTTACTCTCTTGAGCCATCACCTTGTTAGCAATGGAGGCTTCATGAAACTGATCGGCATGCTGGACTCGCCTTACGTACGCCGCGTGGCGATTTCCCTGGACGTGTACGGGATGGATTTTGTGCATGAACCGCTGTCCGTATTCCGCACCTTCAACGAGTTCGCCCAGATCAACCCGGTGGTGAAGGCGCCTACCCTGGTGCTGGACGATGGCACGGTGTTGATGGACTCAAGCCTGATCCTGGACTACCTGGAAGCCCTGGCCCCGCTGGATAAAAAGCTGCTCGCGCAGCAACCCAACGCACGCGCCCAGGACCTGCAAACACTCGGGCTGGCCCTGGCGGCCTGTGAGAAAAGCGTGCAAATCGTCTACGAACACAACCTGCGTCCAGCCGAGAAGCAACATGCGCCCTGGCTGGATCGCGTCAGCGGGCAATTGCTCGCGGCCTACTCGCTGCTGGAAAAGCACCTGCCTGAGAGCGAGGCGCTGACCCAGGCCTCGATTACGGCGGCGGTGGCCTGGTCGTTCAGCCAGTTCACCGTGGCGTCGGTTGTGAAGGCAGATGCGTTTCCCAACCTCAAGCGCCATGCCGAGCGGCTGGAGCAGCACCCGGCGTTCAAGCGTTACCCTATCGAATAAACGATGCAGAGCGGGATTGTGTGGGAGCGGGCTTGCCCGCGAAGACGGTGTATCAGTTGGTACATGTGCCGACTGACGCTCTGCCTTCGCGGGCAAGCACGCTCCCCCATAAGCTCTCTGCCACCGTGAGTCGAACGGGGCCGACTCAGACCCACCCACCATCCACGATAAAGTTCTGCGCCGAACACATCGCCGATGCATCAGAGGCAAGGAACAACGCCATGTTGGCGATGTGTTCCGGCAGCACGCTGCCCGGCAAACATTGACTGCGGCTGATCAGTTCCTTGGCGGCATCGTCGACCCACATCGCCAGTTGTTTTTCCGTCATCACCCAACCCGGCACCAGCGTATTCACGCGGATGCGGCTCGGTCCCAGTTCACGAGCCAGCGCACGGGTCATGCCGTGGGCGGCGGCTTTGCTGGCGGCGTACACCGGGTAGCCAGCGGAGGCCATCATCCAGCCGACGGAGCCGAGGTTGATGATCGCACCGCCGCCCGCGCTTTTCATCATTGGCACCACGGCCTTGGCGGCGAAGAAAGCGTGCTTGAGGTTGACGGCGATGAGCCGGTCGAACATCTCCGAGTCGACTTCCTCCAAGGTGTGGCGCGCGTCATTGGCGGCGTTGTTCACCAGCACGGAGATCGGTCCCAGGGAGTGTTCGAAGCGCCCAATGGCAGCCTTGTAGGCGATCTCATCGGTGATATCGCAATTCACAAACTCAACGGTGTGCCCGCGCGAACTCAATAGCGCCGCCAGGCGCTCGCCCTGGCTTTGGGCGCGGTCGACAAAGCCGACCTTGGCACCTTGGGCGGCGAAGGCGCGCACCATAAATTCGCCAATACCCGAGGCGCCACCGGAGATCAGGACAGTCTTGCCTTCAAGGTCGGGGTAAACCGCATGCTGAGTGTTCATATAGAGGTGCCTCGCTTAATTAGTCTTATTTTATTTTGCAAAAACGGCGTTAAAGGCTATAAATTCGCTGTCCAACCGACAAAATATCGCACATTAGTAGAACTATTCCACCCAAAACAACAAAAGGAAGTTCGACCATGAAGCACCCTCGTTACCTGCTCTCCGGCCTCGCCCTGTCCATGCTGGTCGCCAGTGGCGGCGCCCAGGCTGCAGGCCTTACCAGCGAGCACAAACCTTTCGGTAAAACCAACGACGGCACCGCCGTCGAACAGTACGTGTTGCGCAACAGCCATGGCATGCAAGCCACGGTGATTACCTACGGCGGCGTGTTGCAGTCGCTGAAGGTGCCGGACAAGCACGGCAAGGTCGAGGACGTGGTGCTGGGCTTCGACGACGTGCAGGGCTATCAAAGCGGTACGGCGTTTTTCGGCGCGACCATCGGGCGCTTCGGCAATCGCCTCGCGGGCGGTGCCTTCGAGCTCGACGGCAAGCGTTACCAGGTTCCGCTCAACGATGGCCCCAACTCGCTGCATGGCGGCGCCCAGGGCTTCGACAAGCACGTATGGAAAGCCACGCCCGTCAAGGCCAAGGACTCCGTGGGCGTGACCCTCACCTACCTGTCCAAGGACGGTGAAATGGGCTTCCCCGGCAACCTGAAGACCGAGGTCACCTACCGCCTCAACGACAACAACGAACTGCACATCGATTACACCGCCACCACCGACAAACCCACGGTGCTCAACCTCACCAACCACAGCTACTTCAACCTCGCCGGTGCGGGCAATGGCGACATCCTCAAGCAAGTCGCTACCTTGCATGCCAGTCATTACACGCCGGTGAATGCCACCTTGATCCCTACCGGCAAACTGGCACCTGTCAAAGGCACGCCGATGGACTTCCTCAAGCCCACGCCGATCGGCCAGCACATCAAGGACGATCACCCGCAGCTCAAATTCGCCGAGCCGAAACAGGGAGGGTTCGACTTCAACTGGGCGCTGGATACCAAAGGTGATGTGAAACAGCTTGCGGCCGAGGTGCATGATCCTGAGTCCGGACGGCGTTTGCAGCTGTTTACCACGGAGCCTGGGGTGCAGTTCTACACCAGCAACTTCCTGGATGGGTCGGTGAAGGGCAAGGCTGGGAAGACCTACCTGCACTGGAGCGGGTTCACGCTGGAGACCCAGCATTTTCCAGATGCGCCCAACCAACCCAAGTTTGCCTCGACCCGCCTGAACCCAGGGCAGACTTACACCCAGAACACCGTCTTCAAATTCTCCGCCGATTAAACCTTAGGGAGCGGGCTTGCCCGCTCCCACATCTAGTCTTCACAGGGCATGACTCAGCGTTGCTTCATGCGGTCGATGACGACGGCCAGGAGCAGGATCGAGCCGCGGATCACGTACTGATAAAAGGTGTCGATGTTCTTCAGGTTCATCGCATTCTCAATGATCGCCAAAATCAACACACCGGCGATCACGTGGCGGATCATCCCAACCCCGCCGCTCAGCGACACCCCGCCCAATACGCACGCCGAAATCACCGTCAGCTCGAAACCCTGGCCAATCATCGGCTGGCCGGAAGTCATGCGCGACGCCAATATCACTCCGGCCAACGCCCCGATCACCCCATGCACGGCAAAGATCAGGATCTTGGTGCGGTCCACATTCACGCCCGCCAGCAACGCGGCTTCCGGATTGCCGCCGATGGCCATGGTGTTGCGCCCGTAAGTGGTGTAGTTGAGCAGCCAGCCGAAGAACAGGAAGCACAGGATAGTGATCAGGATCGGCACCGGCACGCCCATCAGTTGGCCATTGCCGAAGACAAAGAATTGATCCTGGGACACCCCCACCGCCTTGCCGTTGGCAAAAATGTAGGCCAGGCCACGCACGATTTGCATGGTCGCCAAGGTGGTGATCAGCGCATTGACCCGCAGCTTGGCGATGACGATGCCGTTGATCAGCCCTACCATCAGGCCCATCAGCAGCGCAGCGCCAATGCCGAGCATGACGCTGTCGGTGTCGCGCATCACAATCGCCGCCACCACGCCGGCGCAGGCGATCACCGAGCCTACGGACAGGTCAAAGTGCCCCGACGCCAGGCAAAACAGCATGGTGCAGGCGGCGATGCCCACGGTGGAAATCGCCAGACCCAGGCCGCGCATATTCAGGGGTGAGAGGAAGTTGTCGATCAGCAAGGCGCACAGCAAAAAGATGCTCACGGCGGCCAGCAGCATCGCCCAGTTGTCCAGCAAGGCGCGCAGGTCAAGCGGCTTGCGCGCGGTGGGCAGCACGTTGTGTTGAGTGGTCATAGTCGTCTCTCAGTTCGCCACGCTGCGCGGCAAGGCCAGTTGCAGCAGGTTGGATTCAGTCGCGTGCTCACGGGTTTGTTCGCCGCGCAGCGCGCCTTCGCACAGCACCAGGATGCGATCGGCGATGCCCATCACCTCCATCAAGTCGCTGGACACCACGATCACCGCAATGCCTTGGGCAGCCAGGTTATGGATGATCTGGTAGATCTCGGCCTTGGCGCCGATATCGATGCCGCGGGTGGGTTCGTCCAGCAGCAGCACCTTCATCGGCATCGACAGCCAGCGGCCGAGAATGGCCTTCTGCTGGTTGCCGCCGGAGAGGTACATGATTTTTTGCGCCGCGTTGGGTGTCTTGACCTTCATGGCGTTGATCTGCTGATCGGCGTTGCCCTTCTCCCAGCCTTCACGCAGCAACCAGCCGAACGTGGAATGGGCACCGCGTGCGCTGATATTGATGTTCTCGGCGACACTGGACAGCGGAATGATGCCCTCCTTCTTACGGTCTTCCGGGCACAGCAGCACGCCGGCGGCGATGGCGTCCCGTGGTGACTGCAAGTGCAAGGGCTCGCCGCAGAGCTCCAGTTGCCCGGCGCTGGCACGTTCCAGGCCGCTGAGCAGGCGGAACAACTCCGTCCGCCCTGCGCCTACCAGCCCGAACAGGCCAAGAATCTCGCCCTTGCGCACGTTGAAACTGACCGGCTCACGCAGACCGGGGCCCAGCAGGCCGTCGACCTTGAGCGCCACTTCGCCGTGCTCACGCGGACGGTAGTCGTAGATGTCCTGGATATCGCGACCGACCATGCACGTCACCAACTGGTCATGGGTCAGCGCGCTCATGTCCTCGAACGTGCGCACGTAGCGACCGTCCTTGAACACCGTGACCGCGTTGCAGATGCGGAATACTTCTTCCATGCGGTGCGACACGTAGAGCACCACTTTGCCCTCATCGCGCAGACGCGCGATGATCGCCATCAAGCGGTCGATTTCGCGCGCGGAGAGGCTGCTGGTGGGCTCGTCGAAGGCGATTACATGGGCGCCACGGGACAGCGCCTTGGCGATTTCCACCAGTTGGCGCTGGCCCAGGGACAGACGCCCGAGTTTCTCGGCCGGATCGATTTCATCCGCCAGGCCCTTGAGGCAAGCGAGGGCCTGCTTGCGCAGGAGCCCCCGGTTGACCACGCCGAAACGCGACGGTAAATGCCCGAGGAACAGGTTCTCGGCCACGCTCATTTCCGGCACCAGATGCAGTTCCTGATGGATCACCGCCACACCGCTGGCAATACTGTCGGCGGCGCTTTTGAAGGCCATGACCTGCTCGCCGATCTGCAGCGTGCCGCTGTTGGGAATGTAGGCGCCGCCGAGGATCTTCAGCAGCGTCGACTTGCCCGCGCCGTTCTCGCCCATCAGCGCGTGCACCTGCCCAGGGTGGGCGCTGAAGCTGATGCCATCCAGCGCCTTGACCCCGGGGAAGGTTTTGCCAATGCCGTCAAATCGCAAGGCAGCAGCGGTCATTGCCACAGCCCGATCTTGGTCAGTTCGGCCTGGAAGTTCTCACGGGTGATCAAGGTCACCTCATCCATGGCGGTGTATTTGGCAGGCTCGGTGCCTTTGGTGACCCACTCGTACATCATCAGCGCCGTGTTATAGCCCTCGATATGGGGGCTAGGCAGCATCGAGCCGAAGAAACCACTGCTTGGCTTTTTCAGTTCGCCAATGGCGTCGGTGCCATTGATGCCGATGCCGATCACGTTGGCCGCCTTGAAGCCGGCGCTTTCGGTGGCGCGCACGCCGCCCAGCACGGTGTTGTCGTTCATGCCGCCGATGATCAGGTTTTTCGCGCCACTGGGCAGTTTCACCAGGGCCGAATTGGTGGCGTCCATGCTGCCTGGGACATCCAGGGTTTTGGCGGCAGTAAACAGGATGTGATCCTTGGGAATACCCGCTTCCTCCAGGGATTTGACCGAACCATCGGTGCGTTTTTTACCCGTGTCGAGCTCGTTGAAGGTGTTGATCACCGCATAGGTGTCCTTCCAGTCCCAGCCGCGTTTTTTCGCTTCGGCGGCCATGGCGGCGCCCTGCTTCTGGCCGACTTCGAAGGCCGCCATGCCCAGATACGGCACGTCCTCCATGAAGTTGCCCTTGGCATCCACGAATCGGTCGTCCACCGCGATGACTTTCAAGCCGTTGGCCTTGGCCTTGGCGACGATGGCCGGGCCGAGGGAAACGTCCGGCGGGCAGATCACAAAACCCTTGGCGCCGTTGGCAGCCAGGCTGTCGATGGCCGAGAGGGTTTTCTCGCCGTCGGGCACGGCGATCTTGATCACGGTGAAGCCATGTTCCTTGCCGGCTTTCTCGGCAAAGGCCCATTCGGTCTGGAACCATGGTTCCTCGGCCTGTTTGACCAGGAAACCGATTGTCACTTCCTCAGCGGCCAGCAACAGCCCGCTCAAACTCATGGCCGAGACCGCCACAGCGGCGCAGCACAGGGAACGCAAACCACGACGACGATTCATACGGGTGACTCCTTGTTGTTGTTTTAAGTCTTGGGTTTTATCCAGCAAAGCGATGACAAGGTTTTCCAGGGACATCAACTTCCATGGCCAACACCGCACCGTCCAAGGGGTGATCCAAGGGACTGGCGGCGCTGGTGATGTACAGGGTGGTGAGGTTCGGGCCACCCAATACGCAACTGGTGGGACGGCTGACGGGCAGTTCGACGATGCGGTCCACTTCGCCGTCGGGCGTGAGGCGCAGCAGGCAACTGCCGTCCCAGCGGGCGTTCCAGATGTAGCCGTCAACGTCCATGGCCGAGCCGTCCGGCCCGCCGCGCTCGTGTGGGCCGAACCAGGTCTGCGCTGGGTCGAGTTGGCCGTCGGGTTGGATAGCGTGCCGGTACAGCGTGCCGTCCAGGCTGTCGCCGAAATGCACGTGGCGGCCGTCATCACTCCACAGCAAGGTGTTGGGAATGCCCAGGCCGCTGAGTAACGGCGTGACCTGCGCATCTGCATCTATGCGAAACAGGCCACCGGAACGTCGGGTGATGGGCAGGTCTTCACCCTGCTCGCCAATGTTGTTCTGCATGGTGCCCAGCCACAGGCGGCCGCTGGCATCGCAGCGCGCTTCGTTGCCGCGGTTACCCGGTTGCGGGTCCGCTACGCACAGCAGCGTCAGGGCTTCGGTGGCCAGGTCGAGGCGATAGACGCCACTGCTCAGGGTCACCAAGGCATCGCCGCTTTCACACGGGATGAACGCCGAGACATGCTCGGGCAACTGCCACACTTGCAATTGCCCGCCCATCAGGCGCAGCGCCTGTTTGCCGGCGATATTGACCCAGTACAGCGCCTGGGTCGGCGCGTCCCAGAACGGGCCCTCGCCCAATTGCGCACGGTGCGGGGTAACGGCGATACACGACATGATGCCTCCTGAATTTTTATTGTTCTCAGGTGTGCGTTACAGCGGGTCGCGAGATGGCGTGCCATCCACCAGCCGCTGGATACGCAACGGGTTGGCGTTTTTCAACGCGTCGGGCAGCAGGCTATCAGGGTAATTCTGGAAGCACACGGGGCGCAGGAAACGGTCGATGGCCAAGGTGCCGACCGAAGTGCCACGGGCGTCCGACGTCGCCGGGTACGGCCCGCCGTGCACCATCGAATCGCAGACCTCCACACCGGTCGGGTAACCGTTGAGCAGGATGCGGCCGACCTTCTGCTCCAGCAGGGGAGTGAGTTCGGCGAACTGTTGCAGGTCGGCCGGCTCGCCAATGATCGTTGCTGTGAGCTGGCCGTGCAGGCCGTGCAACGCGGCGCTGAGTTGGACCTGGTCGGCGACTTCGACGAACACCGTGGTGGGGCCGAAGACTTCTTCCTGCAGCACTTCATCGCCGTCGATCAATAGGCGTACATCGGCCTTGAACAACTGCGGTTGCGCTTGGTTACCGGCCTGTCGGCTGCCCGCCAGGTGCTGGATACCCGGATGAGCCAGGAGTTTCTCCAGTCCTTTGCCGTAGCTGCTCAGGGTGCCGGCGTTGAGCATGGTCTGTGCCGGTTGGTCGCCGATCAATTGGGCGACTTGTTGGGTGAACGCGGTGAATTCAGGCGATGCGACACCGATCACCAGACCAGGGTTGGTGCAGAACTGGCCGCAGCCCTGGACGACCGATGCCGTCAGGTCACGCGCGACGCTTTCGGCCCGTGCTTTTAACGCCTGGGGCAGCACAATCACGGGGTTGATACTCGACATCTCGGCAAACACCGGGATCGGTTGCGGGCGCGCTGCCGCCATGTCGCACAATGCACGGCCGCCCTTGAGCGAGCCGGTAAAGCCGACCGCCTGGATGGCCGGATGCTTGACCAGTGCTTCACCGACACCGCCGCCGAAGATCATATTGAACACACCCGCCGGCATCTCGGTGGCTTCGGCCGCGCGGATGATCGCATCGGCGACGCGTTCTGCCGTCGCCATATGCCCGCTGTGGGCTTTGAACACCACCGGACAGCCTGCCGCCAGCGCGGCGGCGGTGTCGCCGCCCGCAGTAGAGAAGGCCAGGGGAAAGTTGCTGGCGCCAAACACGGCCACCGGCCCCAGGCCAATGCGATATTGACGCAAATCCGGGCGCGGCATGGGTTGGCGGTCAGGCAGCGCTTTGTCGATGCGCGCGCCGTAGAAATCACCCCGACGCAACACGGTGGCGAACAGACGCATCTGGCCGCTGGTACGCCCACGCTCGCCCTTGATACGCGCGGCCGGCAACGCGGTTTCGCGACAGACCAGCTCGACAAATTCATCACCCAGCGCGTCCAGCTCATCGGCCACTGCGTCCAGGAACTGCGCGCGGCGTGCCGCACTCAACGCGCGGTAGGCAGGATAAGCCTGCGCGGCAGCCTTGGCGGCGGCGTCGACTTCCTGGGGCGTAGCCTGGTAGAAATGCTGCGGCAAGGCTTCACCGCTGGTGGCGTCGACGCTTTGCAAGGTGACGCTGCCGTTGGCGCTACGCTGACCGCCGATGTAGTTGTGGCCGAGGAACGAGGTCATGTTTTTCTCCTTAAAGGGTAATGACGTTGCCGGGTTCGAAAGCCGCATCACTGCTGCCAACACGGTTGACCAGCGGCGCACCGAACTCGGCCTGGCTGATTTCGAACACATCGCCCGGCTGGGTACGGATACCGTCCGCGAACGACAACGTGGCGGTGCCGAAAAAGTGGATGTGTACGTCGCCAGGCTTGAGGAACTGGCGGTATTTGAAGTGGTGGTATTCGAGGTTCTCCAGGCTGTGGCACATATTGGCCTCGCCGCTGAGGAATTCGTTCCGCCAGATTTCCTCACCGTTACGCACGATACGGCTGGTGCCCGCCAGGTGCTGGGGCAACTCACCCACGCGCAACTCCGGGCCATAACTGCAACTGCGCAGCTTGGAATGGGCCAGATACAGGTAGTTCTTGCGCTCCATGACGTGGTCGGAGAATTCATTGCCCACCGCGAACCCGACACGATAGGGCTTGCTGTCCGGGCCGATGACGTAGAGGCCACCGATCTCCGGCTCTTCACCGGCATCCTCGGCAAACGGCGGTACCGGGAAAGCTGCGCCGGGGCGCACGACGATGCTGCCGTCGCCCTTGTAGAACCACTCGGGCTGCACGCCCGCCTGGCCGGCCGCGGGCTTGCCGCCCTCCACGCCCCACTTGAAGATGCGCATGGTGTCGGTCAGTGCGGTGTCGTCTCCGGCCTGGTGCATCTTGTCCCGCGCAGAGGCGCTGCCCAGGTGGGTCAGGCCGGTGCCGCTGATCAGCATATGCGCCGGGTCCGGGTGGTCCAGCGGCGGCAGGATTTTCAGGCCGGCCAGCAACGTGGCGTAGTCGTGACTGTCGCCCAGGCCGAGGTTATTGACCTGTTGTGCCAGGCCGACGCCGGCTTCGATGGCGGCCAGGGCCAATTCGCGCACGCTGCGTGCCGTCTGCACTTCACGCAGGCTATCGCCCTCTACCACGCCGACCCGGCGTTCGCCGTTGCTTAACTCGAACTGAACTAAACGCATGAAACTTCTCCCAGATTAAGTACGTGTAGCGCCACGGGCACTGGCGGCGAATTGGTCGGCAGGCAGCACGTGCTTGCGCTCCAGCAAGCGGTAGACCACGAAGGTCAAGACCAACCCGAACACCATCACCCCGGACAAAAAGTACAAGCCCGACGCCAGGTTGCCGGTGTATTCCTTGAGCGCACCGATCACGAACGGGCCGATATAGCCACCGAGGTTGCCCACCGAGTTGATCAGCGCAATGCCCGCCGCCGCACTGGCGCCGGCAAAAAAGCGCCCCGGCAAGGTCCAGAACACCGCCGTGCAGGAAAACATCGCGAACGCCGCCAGGCACAGCGCCGCCATTTGCAGCAGCGGCACGCTCAACCAGGCACTGAAGAACAGGCCGATGGCACCGAGCACATAAAGCACCGCAAGATGACCGTAGCGATCATTCAACCGATCGGAACTGCGCGGGATGATCAGCAAGCCGATGATGCCGAAGATATACGGCACGGCGGAGATGAAGCCGGTGGTGAGGTCGCTGCCGCCGAATTGCTTGATCAGCGTCGGCAACCACAGGCCCAGGCCATAGATGCTCAGGGTCACCGGCAGGTAGAACAGCGCCAGCAGCAACACCCGCTTGTCTTTCAGGGCATGCAGCGGGTTGCCGTGGCGGGTCTGGCCGTAGGCTTGCAGGTCTTTGGCGAGCTCTCCGGTGAGCCAGGCCTTTTCGTCCTCGCTCATCCAGGTGACCTGCTTGGGGCCGTCCGGCAAGTAGCGCAGCACCGGCCAGGTCAGCAGGATCGCCGGCGTGCCGATCACGATGAACAGCCACTGCCAGCCATGCAGACCAAGCATGCCGTCCATGCCCAGCAAACCACCGGACACCGGGCCGGTAATCATCATCGCAATAGGCTGGGACAGGATGAATAGCCCAAGGATCTTGCCGCGATGGCGCACCGGAAACCATTGGGTGATGTAGTAGAGAACACCCGGAAAGAACCCCGCCTCTGCCGCGCCGAGCAGAAAGCGCATCACGTAAAAGCTGTGCGGCCCCTGCACGAAGGCCATGCCGATGGTGATAGCGCCCCAGGTGATCATGATGCGTGCAAACCAGCGCCGTGCGCCAAAGCGGTCGAGCATCAGGTTGCTGGGGATCTCGAACAGGAAGTAGCCAATGAAGAACAACCCCGCGCCCAGGCCATAGGCGGCGTCGCCGATGCCGACGTCGGCGCCCATGTGCAGCTTGGCAAAGCCCACAGCGGAGCGGTCCACGTAGGCGATCAGGTACAGCAGGATCAGGAAGGGAATCAGTTTCAGCGTGATGCGCCGAATAAGCCGCAGTTCCTGGCTCATGGGGTCGATCTCCGATTGTTGTTTTTATAGAAGCTCGGGGGACGCCTCTCGCGGAAATCCGCCAGGGTCATACCTCTGTTGAAGCCGACTATATAGTATGACTATTTGCAAAACAACTCTTCCAAAGCAGCGTTTTTGCGCTTATGTTTAAGCACGCATAGAACATATAGTCATACAATAAGAGAATCGATCATGCCTGATAAAAAGCCCGGCCTACGCTCTGCCCAGTGGTTTGGTACCGCCGACAAGAACGGCTTCATGTACCGCAGCTGGATGAAGAATCAGGGCATTGCCGACCATCAGTTTCATGGCAAGCCAATCATCGGCATCTGCAATACCTGGTCAGAGCTGACCCCCTGCAACGCGCATTTCCGCCAGATTGCCGAGCACGTCAAACGCGGCGTGATCGAGGCCGGCGGCTTCCCGGTGGAGTTCCCGGTGTTCTCCAATGGCGAGTCGAACCTGCGCCCTACCGCGATGCTTACCCGCAACCTGGCAAGCATGGACGTAGAGGAAGCAATCCGTGGCAACCCGATTGACGGCGTGGTGCTATTGACCGGCTGCGACAAAACCACCCCCGCCCTGCTGATGGGCGCGGCCAGTTGCGACGTGCCAGCCATCGTCGTCACCGGCGGGCCGATGCTCAACGGCAAGCACAAGGGCCAGGACATTGGCTCGGGCACAGTGGTCTGGCAGCTCAGTGAACAGGTCAAGGCTGGCACGATTACGCTGGATGATTTCCTCGCGGCCGAGGGCGGCATGTCACGCTCGGCAGGCACCTGCAACACCATGGGCACCGCGTCGACCATGGCCTGCATGGCCGAGGCGTTGGGCACTTCCCTGCCCCACAACGCGGCGATTCCGGCGGTGGATGCACGGCGCTATGTGCTGGCGCATATGTCGGGCATGCGTGCGGTCGAAATGGTGCGCGAAGACTTGAAGCTGTCGAAGATCCTCACCAAAGAGGCGTTCGAAAACGCGATCCGCGTGAATGCGGCCATCGGCGGTTCGACCAACGCGGTGATCCACCTCAAAGCCATTGCCGGGCGCATCGGCGTCGAACTTGACCTGGATGACTGGACCCGCATCGGCCGTGGCATGCCGACCATTGTCGACCTGCAACCCTCGGGCCGCTTCCTGATGGAAGAGTTCTACTACGCCGGCGGCCTGCCCGCCGTGCTGCGCCGCCTCGGTGAAGCCAACCTGATCCCGCACCCGAATGCCCTGACCGTGAACGGCAAGTCCCTGGGCGAGAACACCCAGGACTCGCCGATCTACGGCCAGGACGAAGTGATCCGCACCCTCGACAACCCGATTCGCGCCGATGGCGGCATCTGCGTGTTGCGCGGCAACCTGGCGCCGCTCGGTGCGGTGCTCAAGCCGTCCGCCGCCAGCCCGGCACTGATGCAGCACCGAGGTCGTGCGGTGGTGTTCGAGAACTTCGACATGTACAAGGCGCGCATCAATGACCCGGAACTGGACGTGGATGCCAACTCGATCCTGGTCATGAAAAACTGTGGCCCCAAGGGTTACCCAGGCATGGCCGAAGTCGGCAACATGGGCCTGCCCGCCAAGCTGCTGGCCCAGGGCGTGACGGACATGGTGCGGATTTCCGATGCGCGCATGAGCGGCACCGCATATGGCACGGTGGTGTTGCACGTGGCGCCAGAGGCTGCGGCCGGCGGGCCGCTGGCCACGGTCAAGGAGGGTGACTGGATCGAACTGGACTGCGCCAACGGCCGCTTGCACCTGGACATCCCCGACGCAGAGCTGGCGGCACGCATGGCCGACCTGGCGCCGCCGCAGAAACTCATCGTCGGCGGCTATCGCCAGCTGTACATCGACCATGTGCTGCAGGCCGACCAGGGCTGTGACTTTGACTTCCTGGTGGGTTGCCGCGGGGCGGAAGTCCCAAGGCATTCCCACTAATTGGGATGCTATGATGCGGCGAATTCAAGCCAGAGCCTCCCTGTAGTCATGGATCACCAGCCGTCCAAGCCGCGCAAGAGCCAGCATGCCCAGATCGTTCAGGACTTGGGCATGCACATCGTTTCCGGTCGCTTCAAGCCTGAAGAACGGCTGCCCATGGAGGCCACGCTCTGCGAGGAGTACAAGGTCAGCCGCTCGGTGTTGCGTGAGGCTACGCGGGTGCTCAGCGCCAAGGGCCTGGTGTATTCCAAGCCACGGGTGGGCGCGGTGGTGCGGCCTCGGTTGAAATGGCACCTGCTCGACCCGGACGTATTGTCCTGGTTGATGCAGTCCACGCCCCACAGTGAGTTCTTCAACACGTTGGCCGGCGTGCGACGCATCCTCGAACCGGAAATCGCCGCCATGGCTGCGACCACCGCCACCGATGAAGACATTGCCACCATCGAACAAGCCTACCTGGGCATGGAAACCGCGCAGACCCACGAACAGCTGCTTCAGGCCGACCTGGACTTCCACCGCGCGATTGCCGACGCCACCCGCAACGACCTGCTGGCCTACATGTGCAATATGCTGTCGCTGCCGTTGCGCGAGTCGATCAACATCACCAACCGCCGCCCGGACATCCAGGGCCTGAGCCTGCCCCGGCACAAGGCGATTCTCACCGCAATCCAGAACCGCGACGCGCTGGGCGCGCGGCATGCGTCGCTGGTGCAGTTGGATGACACGCGGGTGGCGTTGGATACGGTGATGAATGTGCTGACGCCGCTCTGAAGCGGGAGCCGGCAACCGGGCTTTATCGGGTGTAACTCGATCCAAATGTGGGAGCGGGCTTGCTCGCGAATGCGGTGTATCAGCCAATACATTCAGTGACTGACACTTTGCATTCGCGGGCAAGCCCACTCCCACATTTTTACCTGTGTACGCCGTTAGAGGGTGTAGGCGATACCGACCTGCACCGTGCGCGGCTCGCCTGGGTAGGCGTAGAAGTTCCCGAACGCGCCTTCTTCAAAGTCGCGGTTGAACAGGTTCTTCACGTCCAGGTTCAGCCGGACTTTGTCGTTGACCTTGTAGTAGCTGAGCAGGTCGACCACGGTGTAGGCGTCCATCGAGAACGGCGTATTGGAGGTCTGGCCAACGCGCTCATCGACATATTTGGCGCCGGCGCCCAACCCAAGCCCTTTAAGGCTGCCATCCTGAAATTCGTACACGTTCAGCAAGCTGAAGCTATTGCGCGGGATGTTGGCCAACCGCGAGCCGACCCGAATGGTGTTGTCTTTGGTCACTTCGGCGTCCACATACGCATAGCCACCGATGACACGCCATTCCGGGGTGAGGTTGCCGGCAACGTTCAGGTCGAACCCACGGCTGCGCACCTGTCCAGCGGCGACTTTTGAGTTCGGGTCCAAAGGATCGGTGGTGAGCACATTTTTCTTGTCGATCTGATAGATCGCGGCATCAACGCTCAACTGGCGATCCAACCCTTCCCATTTGATGCCCATCTCATACGACTTGCCCTTTTCAGGTTCAAATCCAACTCCGCCACTGCTAGCACCGGTATTGGGCTTGAACGAGCGTGCTGCGTCGGCATAGATCGCCAGGGTGTCAGTCAGGTCGTAGATCGCACCCACGCGTGGAGTGACCGAGTTGTCGCTGGCCTTCCAGTTTTTACCACCCGCTACATAGGTCTCGTACTCGTGCTCGAAGCGTTCAAAGCGCGCACCCGCCAACACTTTCAGACGTTCGGTCAGCGCGACCTGATCCTGAATGAATGCCGAGTAGGTTTTAAGGTTTTCTTTATCGTGAGTCGGGGTGCTGGTCAGCGCCGGGCGCGGTTTGCCATAGACCGGGTTGAAAATATCGCTGGTGTAGGCGGCACTGGAGCGCTGGATGATCGACTTATAGTCGTAATCCTCAAACTCAACCCCCGTCAGCAAGGTGTGATCAAAAGCCCCCGTGGAGAAATGCCCGGTCAGGTTGAGCTGGGCATCTTTATCGGTCCATTCCAGCTTGCGGTAGTTGAAGTTTCGGTTGAGCGTGTGACCGTCCGCCGCCAGGCTATTGGCTTCAATCGCGTTGCCCTGCAAGGTACCGTCCAACCACTGAAACCCACCGCCCAGGGTCCAATTGTCGTTGAGCAGGTGCTCGAAACGCAGTTGGGCCATGTTGTTGTCGTTGTGCAATTTACCGACATCTTTATCCCCCCAGAAGGTATCGCGCGACGCGGTGCCTTTCTGATTGGTAAAGCGCGTCAGGCCACGATCCAGCGGGTGATTGTTGCGCATGAAGTCGCCTTCGAAGATCACCTTGGTGTCGTCGGTGGCTTGCCAAGTGATGACCGGCGTCACGCCGTAACGCTCGGTCTCGACATGGTCACGGAAGGTCTCGCCGCCCTCGCCCACCACATTCAGGCGATAGGCCAGGCGACCTTGCTCGTCCAGCGGCCCGGAGGCGTCGAGGGTGGCGCGCTGCATGCCCTGATCATCCAGCTGGCTGCCGAGGGTCACCGTAGGCTCGGCCAGCGGTTGCTTGGAGACCACGTTGAAGGTGCCACCCGGATCGCCACGACCATAGAGCATGGTCGCCGGGCCGCGCAGCACTTCCAGGCGTTCGATGGTGTTGGCGTCCGGCATGTTCGGGTAACCACGGTTGATCGGAAAACCGTTGCGGTAGAACTCGCCGGTGGTAAAGCCGCGCACGGTAAAGGTGGTGAGCCCCTGCCCGCCGAAGTTGTTGGCACGCCCGACACCGCCGGCGTAATCCAGCGCGTCCTGCAGGCGGGTAGCACCAATGTCCTCGACCACGTCTTTGGAGACCACACTGATGGACTGCGGGGTTTCATGAATCGACGTGTCGGTACGCGTCGCGCTCGCCGAGCGTGTGGCGTGGTAGCCCTGCACCGGCCCCTGCGCTGTTTCATAGTCGGCAGTGCCGGTGATGCTGGTGGCCTGCAACTCGATGCCGGCTTTTTCAGCCGACTCGACCTCTGCCCAACTCAACGGGGAAAACGCCTGAAGCACACACAGGGAAACCAGGGTACGACGCATGGGAATGACCTAGTAAATGAGCCAAATGGAGCGGCATATTTGCCAATTATTTTGCCGCGCATGTTATAGCAACTCATTACCGATTGACATGCGTTCTCATTCGTTACTTTTCGACAGATGAAAAAAAGCCACTCCTGAGAGTGGCTTTCGATGATGAACGCAGGCTATTTCGCCTCAGCGATAGCGTTCCAACCAATGTGCATACGGCGCAGGCAAGGTCCAGGACGACTTATCGACGCCCAGTTCTTTAGCCGCAAAGTATGCCCAATGCGGGTCTGCCAGGTGAGCACGGCCCACCGAGACCAGGTCCAGGTGACCCGCCTGCAATGCACCTTCAGCCAGCTGCGGGGTGCCAAAACCCCAGGCCGAGGTGACCGGAATACCGGCTTCGCGACGCACGCGCTCAGCGATCGGGCCCATGAACGCCGGACCCCACGGAATATTGGTGTCAGGGATGGTGAAACCGACGCTCACGCTCAGCAGGTCCAGGCCACCGGCCTTGAAACGACGGGCCAGTTCGATGGACTCGGTGAGGGTCTGCTCGTCGCGGCCGTCGTATTCGATCACGCCGAAACGTGCAGTGAGTGGCAGGTTTTCCGGCCAGACTTCACGAACGGCGGCCAGGGTTTCCAGGAGGAAACGGCTGCGGTTATCGAAGCTGCCGCCATAGGCGTCGGTGCGTTGGTTGGAGTGCTCGGAGAAGAAGCTCTGGCCCAGGTAACCGTGGGCAAAATGCAGTTCGATCCACTCAAAGCCGGCGTCACGCGCACGGCGGGCAGCGTCGACGAAGTCCTGGCGCACACGCGCAATGTCGTCCAGGGTCATGGCCCGCGGCACTTGCGGCAGGTTGGCACCAAAGGCGATGGCCGACGGGGCGATGGTTTCCCAGCTGCGGGCATCGGAGGCGGCGATATGGTCGTCACCTTCCCACGGGCGGTTGGCGCTGGCTTTACGGCCGGCGTGGCCGATCTGGATGCCCGGCACCGAGCCAGCAGCCTTGATGGCTTTGACCATTGGCACGAAGGCCTCGGCGTGGGCGTCGCTCCAAATACCAGCGCAGCCGGGGGTGATGCGGCCTTCCGGCGCGACAGCGGTGGCTTCGACCACCACCAGACCGGCACCGCCACGGGCCATGCTGGCCAGGTGCACGTGGTGCCAATCGTTGACGATGCCGTCTTCGGCCATGTACTGGCACATCGGCGGAATAGCGATGCGGTTACGCAGGGTGACGTCTTTGAGTGTGAACGGTTCGAACAAAGCGGACATGAAGAACTCCGGGAGCGAGTGAGTGATTCGATAGTTCGATGGTAATCGAACTATGGTATTCAACGATACCCCCCTGCTATGATTCATTTCATGCGAGCCTTTAAACACCCTCCCCTTGAAGACCTGACCCTCGAACGCCTGCTGTACGCGCTGAGTGACCCGGTTCGCCTCGAAATCGTGCGCTGCCTGGCCGGCGTGCCCGAGGCCACCTGTGGCGAACTGGATGGCGGGCGACCCAAGTCGAGCATGTCCCACCACTTTCGCGTGTTGCGTGACGCCGGGCTGGTGCACACCCGCAGCGCGGGCACCACGCATCTGAATTCGTTGCGTGCCGAGGTGCTTGAGGCGCGCTTTCCGGGTTTACTCGGGTGCATCCTCGCCCAGCACTGAGCCAGGATCAGCCTCCCCCTGCACAGCATCACGGCTCGGCGCACCGCCGAATTTGAGTGCGCCAATGCGCCCTTGCAGTTGGTCGACAAATCGCTGCGCCTCCAACCGTGCGTTGAACATCATGCTCAGGTCCCCCAGGCGCAGCAGGCAGTCCTTGGGTGAAACTTGGCATTGAGGTGGTCAGTGCCATCGATAAAAACAACGTACTCGCCCGAATGAGAAACCATCATGAATAGACGACCATGAAGTAATGGCGGGCAACGTCATTGGACAAGCGCATGTCGTGCTGGCAGCGCTTGAGGTGCTGCGCCAGCAAGAGATCGACATTCGCGGCACTTAAACGATTCAGGCATCAGGCGAACCTTTGCTGTGAACCCGCGTCCGAGCTTAAGCACTGTTGCTTACCGCTCGCGAGGTTCTCGTTTGAAAGCCGCCATCATCAAAAAGTACCGCCTGATCATTAAGACCATGGGCTACGTGGGCTGGGCGCTGTTCTGGCTGTTGTTGTGGGACGTCGCCGTCACTGTGGACTTCATGTTGTTCCTCACCTACAAGATCAATCTGCCGCTGATGCCCCTGACCCTGCTGGGTTCGGCGCTGGTGGTGCTGATCAGTTTTCGTAACAGCAGCGCCTACAACCGCTGGTGGGAAGCCCGTACCCTGTGGGGCGCGATGGTCAACAACTCGCGCAGTTTTGCACGCCAGGTACTGACCCTGCTGGACGATCCCGACGACGAAGTGAACCCGGTCAAGGCCACCCTGCTGCGTCGCCATGTGGCCTATGTGAATTGCCTGGCCGCGCACCTCAAGGGCCAACCGTGCCCTGAAGAAGTCCGCGCGTTTATCCCCGGCGATGAGTTTGCGCGTAACGGCGCCACCAACAACTTTGCCAACGATATCCTCACCGGTTCAGCGGCGTTGCTGGCACGGGAGTACAAGGTCGGTCACCTCGACAGCATTCGCCTGGCACGGCTGGAGTCGACCCTGGTGGATTTGTCCAACGCCCAGGGCGGCATGGAACGGATCGCCAACACACCGCTACCCTACCCTTACGTGTATTTCCCGCGCCTGTTTATCTCGCTGTTCTGCCTGATCGTACCGGTGGGCCTGGTGGAGTCCCTGGGTTGGTTCACCCCGCTGGCCTCGACGGTGGTGGGCTTCATGCTGCTGGCCATCGAGCGCATCGGCACCGACCTGCAAAGCCCGTTCAACTCCAGCGAACACCAGATCCAGATGGACACCATCTGCGAAACCATCGAGAAAAACCTGCAGTCGATGCAGCGTGATGCGCTGGGTGGCGAGCGCATCGGTTAAACCCTCCCTTCGGCCTCAAGTGCGTGCTCCCTCAGTCGATATACAGGGAGTACGCATGGGCCACACCCCCCTCATAACAACACATGCGACGCTCGACGCTACTGTTTTCTCCTTGCCAAAATTATAAATACCCGCGGGTGAAGTCATGAATATCAAGCAAAAGCTGACCTGGGCATTTGCCGCCATCGCGTGCGTGCCGGTTATCCTGGTGGCCGTGCTGGTCGTGTTGAATCTGCGCGAGGGGGCCCTAGCCAATTTCCTCGACAGCAGTGGCCGTGAGATCCGCCAGATCGACAACGGCATGAAGCAGTTCTTCGATGGCATCAGCCAGAACGTCGACTATGTGGCCAAGGACCCGCGCGTTGTCGCGGCCAAGGACCTCAAGAGCTACGCCGGCGCCGACGCCGCACAAATCCCGCTCACCCCCACGAATAAAGAGCTGCTGGAGATCTTCGACCAGTTCGCCAAGAGCCATCCCAGCACTGCCTACCTGTCCCTGGGTTTGAAAGACGGCGGCTACGCCAGTTGGCCCGACGACACCAAACTCAACAACTACGATCCGCGCGTGCGCCCCTGGTATCAAGCGGCCATCGCCGCGCCGGGTAAAACCGTGCGCACCGGTGCCTACTATTGGGCGCCGGATGATGTGACGCTGATCGGCACCGTACACACCGTCGCTGATGCCACCGGGAATATCCTCGGCGTGGTCGGCCTGGACGTGTCGCTCAAGCAGCTCACCGAACTGGTACGCAACATCAAGCTGGGCGACAGCGGCTACCTGATGCTGGTGGAAGGCAACGGCAACGTGCTGGTGGACCCCAGCGATGCCAAGCACAACTTCAAGCCCCTGGCCGACCTGGGCCCGAACTATGCCGAACTGGCTAAACGCGGCGACGGCGTGACCCAGATCGAGATTGATGGCGTGGCGTACATGGCCAATATGGTTAGCTCCAAAGACTTGGGCTGGCGCTTTATCGGCCTGATCAAGCGCGACGAAGTGATGGCCGGCGCCACGCGCCTGACTTGGTTGATTGCAGCCATTGCAGCGGTATTGGCATTGGTGTTCGCAATAGTCGGTGCCAGCTTTGCCAGCGTTATCGTGCGCCCGATCCGTGGCGTAGCCGACGGCCTGCAAGAGATCGCCGAAGGTGAAGGCGACCTGACGCGCCAGCTCAAGGTGCAAGGCAAGGACGAAACCGCCAGCCTGGCCGGCTGGTTCAACCAGTTCCTGAGCATGATCGCCCAGTTGGTGCAACGCATCGGCAACGCCTCGTCCGACCTGCAGAGCGCCGCCGCCGACACCCGCGAAGTGGCTCACAACATGAACCAGGCGGCCGGTCGCCAACGCGAAGCCGTAGAACTGGTAAGCACCGCGTTCAACGAAATGGTGGCCACCGCCAACGAAGTCGCGCGTTCCTGCAGCGCCGCCGCCACCAGTGCCGACGAAGGCTACCGCGACGTGCACGACGGCCAGCAGCACATCGGCGAAGCCACCGGCAGCGTGCTCAAACTCAGTGAAGACCTGCAACGCTCGACCCAGACCATGCAGCAGTTGGAGCAGGACAGCAAAAACATCAACACCATCCTCGACACCATCCGCTCGATTGCCGAGCAGACCAACCTGCTGGCGCTCAACGCGGCGATCGAGGCGGCGCGCGCCGGCGACCAAGGCCGAGGTTTTGCGGTGGTCGCCGACGAAGTCCGCGCCCTCGCCCGTCGCACCGCCGACTCCACCGGCGAAATCGACAGCCTGCTCGGCAACCTCGCCCGCCGCACCCAGGAGGTGACGCAGCAGATGCAAGGCAGCCTGCTGGTGTCTCACACCAGCGTGGAACGTATCCAGCAGGCACGCGACAGCTTCGACAAGATCCGCGGCTCGGTGGACTCGATCCGCGACCAGAACACCCAGATCGCCACGGCCGCCGAAGAGCAGCACCAAGTGGCCGAAGAGATCAACCGGCACATCGCGCAGATCCATGCCGACGCGCAACTGGTCGAAGGTTTTGCCCACTCGGCGCAGACCGGGTCAGGTCGGTTGACGGACATTTCGGGCCAGCTCAAAGGATTGGTAGGTCGCTTTAAGTTCTGATCGGGCGCGAAACCTGCTCCCATTCAGCGCATCACATTGGTGAGCGGGCTTGCTCCGCTCACCACACTTGCATTGCGCCCTGGGCGACATTTAGCCACACGTCATCATCGCAGTACCTGTAATAGTCTATTGCAGGACTATAATGTACTAACCAGTTACTTATCTTGCTAAAATCGCGTCTTTGCCCTCTCACATTCGAGTCCTTTCGACATGAAACGAGCATCGCGCGCCGCTGGCGTCTCTAGATTATTATTGCTGGGCTTGGGCGTTATCATCGCCCTGCTCGGCCTCGCGCTGGCCATTGGCGGCGTCAAACTGGTCAGCCTGGGAGGTTCCTGGTACTTCCTGATCGGCGGCGCAATCATGGCAATCGCCGGGCTTTTGATCGCCTGCCGCAAGCCTGCCGGCGCATGGGTGTTCGCAGCCTTTCTGATCGGCACGGCCATCTGGGCGGTGGCGGATGTGGGCCTGGTGTTCTGGCCGCTGTTCTCGCGACTCTTCATGTTTGCGGCCATCGGTATGGTGGTGGCGCTGGTCTACCCGCTGCTCGTCAATAAGCCTGCGCGCGGCGCCTATGCCGTGGCGGCCGTACTGGCGGCGGGCGTTGCAGTGGCGGCAGGCAATATGTTCGTCGCCCACCCAAGCGTGGCGCCGACCGGTGCCGGCCCAGGCATCACCCCGGTGGCTGCGGGCGACGCACAGAAAGACTGGGCGCACTACGGCAATACCGAAGGGGGCAGCCGCTTCGCCGCGCTGGACCAGATCAACCGCGACACGGTCAACAAGCTCAAGGTGGCGTGGACCTATCACACCGGCGACGTGGCCATCAGCGACGGCAACGGCGCCGAAGACCAACTGACGCCCCTGCAGATCGGCAACAAAGTGTTCATCTGCACGCCGCACAACAACCTGATCGCCCTTGACGCCGATACCGGCAAAGAGCTGTGGAAGAACGAAGTCAATGCCAAATCGGCGGTGTGGCAGCGTTGCCGTGGCATGGCCTACTTCGACGCCACCGCGCCGATTGCCCAGCCGACCCAGCCCAACAGTTCGCCGATCATGCCCGCCAGCGTTCCCGCCGGTGCGCAGTGCCAGCGTCGCCTGCTGACCAACACCATCGATGCACGCCTGATCGCCGTGGATGCCGACACCGGCAAGTTCTGCGAAGACTTCGGCACCCACGGCCAGGTGGATCTGAAAGCCGGCCTGGGTAACGTACCGGACAGCTACTATCAGCTGTCCTCCGCGCCACTGATCGCCGGCACCACCGTGGTGGTGGGCGGTCGCGTGGCCGACAACGTCCAGACCGACATGCCCGGCGGTGTGATCCGTGGCTTCGACGTGATCAGCGGCCAGATGCGCTGGGCCTTCGACCCAGGCAACCCGGAAGACAAGCAGGCGCCCGCCGACGGCAGCACCTACGTGCGCAGCACCCCAAACAGCTGGGCGCCGATGTCCTATGACCCGCTGATGAACACCGTGTTCTTGCCGATGGGCAGTTCGTCCACCGACATCTACGGCGTGGAACGCACCCAGCTCAACCACAAATACGGCGCTTCGGTACTGGCGCTGGACGCCTCCACCGGTGCGGAAAAATGGGTGTACCAGACCGTCCACAATGACCTGTGGGACTTCGACCTGCCGATGCAGCCGAGCCTGATCGACTTCACCCCGCCGGGCAGCGACAAAGCGGTGCCAGCGGTAGTGATCGGCACCAAGGCCGGGCAGATCTACGTGCTCGACCGGGCCACTGGCAAGCCGTTGACCGACGTGCAGGAAGTCCCGGTCAAGGCCGCCAACATCCCTAACGAACCCTACTCGCCCACCCAGCCAAAATCGGTCGGCATGCCGCAGATCGGCGCACAGACCCTGACCGAATCGGACATGTGGGGTGCCACGCCGTTTGACCAGCTGCTGTGCCGCATCGACTTCAAAGGCATGCGCTACGAAGGCCTGTACACCGCGCCAGGCACTGATAAATCCCTGAGCTTCCCGGGTTCGCTGGGCGGCATGAACTGGGGCAGCATTTCCACCGACCCGGTGCATGGGTTTATCTTCGTCAACGACATGCGCCTGGGCCTGTGGATCCAGATGGTGCCGTCGCAAAACAAGGCCCAGGCCTCGTCCGGTGGCGAAGCGCTGAACACCGGTATGGGCGCCGTGCCGCTCAAGGGCACGCCCTATGCGGTGAACAAGAACCGCTTCTTGTCGGTGGCCGGCATTCCGTGCCAGGCGCCACCGTTCGGCACCCTGACCGCGATCGACATGAAGACGCAAAAGGTCGCCTGGCAAGTACCGGTCGGTACCGTTGAAGACACCGGCCCCCTGGGCATCCGCATGCACCTGCCGATCAAGATCGGCCTGCCAACCCTCGGCGGCACCCTGTCGACCCAGGGCGGCTTGATCTTTATCGCCGGCACCCAGGACTTCTACCTGCGCGCCTTCAACAGCGGCAACGGTGATGAAGTCTGGAAAGCCCGCCTGCCCGTGGGCAGCCAGGGTGGCCCGATGACTTACGTGTCGCCGAAAACCGGCAAGCAATACATCGTGATCACTGCCGGTGGCGCACGCCAGTCCACCGACCGTGGCGACTACGTGATCGCCTACGCCCTGCCATAACCCCCTCTTCGCGCGGTGCCTCCCCCGGCACCGCGCCTTCTGTTTGGAAGAACCCGCATGACCCCCACTTCTCACATTCCCCTTGGGCGCCTGTTGCTGGGCCTTGCCCTGGGTGCCGCCCTGCCCGTGCAAGCCGATGACACCACCCTGACCGGCGACTGGGGTGGCCTGCGCCATGAGCTCGACGCGCAAGGCATCCGCTTTACCGGCGACTACAGTGGCGAAACCGCCTACAACGCCCACGGCGGCCAACACCGCTCGGCGCGCTACTCGCAGAACCTCAAGCTCGGCGTGCAGTTCGACCTGGGCAAGCTCTACGGTTTCAACAATGGCGACCGCATCCAGGTCACCCTCAACGACCGTCGTGGCAATAGCGCTTCCGAGGACCTGGTGGGCAACCGCCTGCCGATCCAGGAAAACTACGGCGGCCTGTACACTCGCCTGACCGAGCTGAGTTACGAGCGCACGCTCTTTACTCCGGCGCTGAACGTCAAGCTCGGCTACATGGCCATGGGCAACGACCTCGGCGGCCTGGACAGCGGGATTCTGTGCAACTTCATGAACGCCGGTTTCTGCGGGCATCCGCTGAACATGTCCGGCGGCAGCGGCTGGACCAACTACCCGAATGCGCACCTGGGTGCGCGGGTGAAATACGACTTTGCCCCCAACTGGCAACTGCGCGTCGCCGCGTTCAACGTCGACCCGCAAAGCAATGGCAACTCCAGCCGCGCCTGGCACCTGGGGCCCAAGCACACCACCGGCACCGTGGTGCCGATCGAGTTGGTGTACAAACACGCGGGCAGCCTGCCGGGCGAATACAAGCTGGGCTATTACTACGACAGTTCCGACGTGAAACGCATCGGCAGCAACAAGGAGGTCAGCGGTCGCGGTGGTCACTACCTGTTGATTGATCAGGCCGTATGGGCCTCGGAGTCCTCCGCCGGCCGCGTGCTGCACGCCTTCGGCCAATACTCCGCCGCCAGCGAAGCGGCCTCGCCGTTCAGCAAGTGGTATGGCGCGGGCGTGGTGTTGTACAAACCGTTCGAAGGCCGGCCGCGTGACACCCTGGCCCTGGGTTATGGTCGCGCCGTGCCCAACCCGCGCAGCCGCGAGGTGCAGGAACTGGCCGCGCTCAACGCCGGGAACGACTACCCCAACCTGAATAATGCCGAACAGCTGATCGAACTCAGCTACGGCTACCAGGCCACGCCTTGGCTGACCTTGCGCCCGGATGTGCAGTACATCATCGAGCCGGGGGCATTCTCGGGCGAAAACATCGACAACGCGCTGGTGCTGGGCTTGCAAGTCAAGGCCGTGTTCTAGGCCTCACTCTGCTGATACTCGCGTGGCGTACACCCAAACTCGCGGCGGAACACCGTGTGCAGATACTGCGCCGATTTGAAGCCGCAGGCCTGGGCAATATCGGCAATCGCCAGGGCCTGGTTCTGCAGGCCCTTGGCGGCAGCGGCGAGTTTGAAGCGCAGGATCTCGTCATGCACACTGCAGCCACGCACCTTGCGAAAATGTGTCTCCAGCGATGAACGCGATACCCCCACATATCCCGCCACCTGAGCGGTCTTGATCCCCTGGCAGGCGTACTGCCGGATAAACAACAGCGCCTGCATCACGTACGGATTACCCAAGGGTTGATGCAAGCTTGAAGCCTGCACATTAATCGCATCCGGCGGCACCAGGATCTGCTCACCTCTGCACGGCTTGCCGTGCAACATCTGGTGTAACAGCGCGGCGGCCGTGCGGCCCATGGTTTCGGTGCCCTGGATAACCGAACTCAACGGCACCCGCGTGAGCGTCCGAGTCAGCGGATCATTGTCGATACCGATCAGCGCCACTTCCTCCGGCACGGCAATGCCGGCCGTGAGACATGCTTGCAGCAACTGCCGGGCGCGGGCGTCAGTGACCGCGATAATGCCAATAGGCTTGGGGAGGCTGTGCAACCAGGCGATTTGCTGTTCGACGGCGCTGTCCCACAGCGGTGCGCTGGTGCCCAGCCCGCGATAGACCTCGACCTGCAATCCGTCCCGTTGCAGCAGGCGGCGAAAGGCTTTTTCGCGCTCCTGGGCCCAGCGATTGGCCTGGGCTTCGGGCAGGCTGAAACAGGCAAACCGCGTCAGGCCGGCCTCGATCAAATGTTCATAGGCCAGCTTGATCAAGGCGTAGTTGTCCGTGGCCACGTAGGGCATGCCTTTGGGATAGGCACGCACATCCTCGTAGGAACCCCCCACCGCCACCACGGGCAGCTTGCTCCCGGCCAGCGCCTCGCCAATCAGCGGGTCATCAAAGTCAGCAATGATGCCGTCGCCCTGCCAGCGCTCGATGCCTTTGAGGCGGCACAGGAAGTCCTCTTCGAGGAACAAGTCCCAGGACGCGCGGGTACTGCTCAGGTAATTGCCGATGCCGGCGATAATGCCACGGTCGTAGATTTTGCTGCCGTTGAACAGCAGGGCAATGCGGTGCACGGGCGGTAGGGTTTTCATTGTTTTTATCCTGAAGCCGGTCAAAACAGACTAGCCCCTGTCACGCAAAATCGCACCATCTCTTGATGATTTTCGTAATCGGCAGGCGCAGCGCCGTTGTTAGTATCGAGTCACCGCCAAGAACAATAAGGAAAACGCCATGCCGTACTTCCCCGGTGTCGAGAAGGTTCGCTTCGAAGGCCCCAGCAGCGATGCCCCCCTCGCCTTTCGCCATTACGATGCCAACAAGCTCATCCTCGGCAAGCCCATGCGCGAACATCTGCGCATGGCGGCCTGTTACTGGCACACCTTCGTCTGGCCTGGGGCGGATATGTTTGGTGTGGGCACGTTCAAGCGGCCGTGGCAGCGCAGTGGCGACCCGATGGAACTGGCCATCGGCAAGGCAGACGCCGCTTTCGAATTTTTCTCCAAGCTGGGCATCGACTACTACAGCTTTCACGACACGGACGTCGCCCCCGAAGGCAGCTCGCTCAAGGAGTATCGCCACCACTTCGCACAGATGGTCGACCACCTGGAACGCCATCAGGAACACACCGGCATCAAGCTGCTGTGGGGCACCGCCAATTGCTTCAGCAACCCGCGCTTTGCCGCCGGCGCCGCCAGCAACCCGGACCCGGAAGTGTTTGCCTACGCCGCCGCCCAGGTGTTCAGCGCAATGAACGCCACCCTGCGCCTCAAGGGTTCCAACTATGTGTTGTGGGGCGGCCGCGAGGGTTATGAAACGCTGCTCAACACCGACCTCAAGCGCGAACGCGAACAGCTCGGGCGCTTCATGCGCATGGTGGTGGAGCACAAGCACAAGATCGGCTTCAAGGGCGACCTGCTGATCGAGCCCAAGCCCCAGGAACCCACCAAGCACCAATACGATTACGACAGCGCCACGGTGTTCGGCTTCCTGCATGAGTACGGCCTGGAACATGAGATCAAGGTGAACATTGAGGCCAACCACGCAACCCTGGCCGGGCACAGCTTTCATCATGAGATTGCCACCGCCGTGTCCCTGGGGATCTTCGGCAGCATCGACGCCAACCGAGGCGACCCGCAGAACGGCTGGGACACCGACCAGTTCCCCAACAGCGTCGAGGAAATGACCCTGGCCACCTATGAAATCCTCAAGGCCGGGGGCTTCAAAAATGGCGGCTACAACTTCGACTCCAAGGTACGCCGCCAGAGCCTGGACGATGTGGACCTGTTCCACGGGCATGTGGCGGCCATGGATGTACTGGCTTTGGCACTGGAACGCGCGGCAGCGATGGTCGAGAACGATCGGTTGCAGCAATTCAAGGACCAACGGTACGCCGGTTGGCAGCAACCGCTGGGCCAGGCCGTGCTGGCCGGTGAGTTCAGCCTGGAATCACTGGCCGAACATGCATTTGCCCACGAGCTGGACCCGCAGGCGGTGAGTGGTCGCCAGGAGATGCTTGAAGGCGTGGTGAATCGCTTTATCTACCGGTGACATTTGCGCGACAAATCTCTGCACAGAGCGTCGAGGGACGCTCTACAGTCTTACCCGCATCACGCTGTGTCTTTCCAACAACAATAAAAGGACGCACTACCATGAAGTCATTCAAACGCACACTTATCGCCACGGCCCTGGCCCTGCTCGCCCTGCCGGCGATGGCCGATTCCGCCCACCCGAAGATCGGTTTCTCCATCGATGACCTGCGTCTGGAGCGCTGGTCCCGCGACCGTGACTACTTCGTCGCCGCCGCGGAAAAACTCGACGCCAAGGTCTTCGTGCAATCGGCCGATGCCAACGAACAGAAACAGATCTCGCAGATTGAAAACCTGATCTCACGTGGCGTCGACGTAATTGTCATCGTGCCGTTCAACGCCACCGTGCTCACCAACGCCGTCGCCGAAGCCAAGAAGGCCGGGATCAAGGTGGTGTCCTATGATCGCCTGATTCTCAACGCGGACATCGACGCCTACATCTCCTTCGATAACGAAAAAGTCGGCGAAATGCAGGCCAGCGGCGTGTTGCAAGCGGCGCCCAAGGGTAACTACTTCCTGCTCGGCGGCGCGCCCACCGACAACAACGCCAAGGTCCTGCGCGAAGGCCAGATGAAGGTGTTGCAACCGGCCATCGACAAGGGCGACATCAAGGTTGTCGGCCAGCAGTGGGTCAAGGAATGGAACCCCACCGAAGCCCTGAGCATCGTCGAAAACGCCCTGACCCGGAACAACAACAAGATCGACGCCATCGTCGCCTCCAACGACGCCACCGCCGGCGGCGCGATCCAGGCCCTGGCCGCACAGAAACTGGCGGGCAAGGTGCCGATCTCCGGGCAAGACGCCGACCTGGCCGCGATCAAGCGCGTCATCGACGGCACCCAGACCATGACCGTGTACAAGCCGCTCAAGCTGATCGCCTCGGAAGCCGCCAAGCTTTCGGTGCAGCTGGCGCGCAATGAGAAACCCACCTACAGCTCGCAATACGACAACGGCAGCAAAAAGGTCGACACCATCCTGCTCACCCCTACCCCGCTGACCAAGGCCAATATCGACCTGTTGGAGAAAGACGGGTTCTACACCAAAGAGCAGATTGCCGGGCAGTGACCGCCATGTCCGACTACCTGCTGCAAATGAACGGCATCGTCAAAAGCTTTGGCGGTGTCAACGCGCTGAACGGCATCGATATCAGGGTGCGGCCAGGGGAATGCGTTGGCCTGTGCGGCGAGAACGGTGCCGGCAAGTCCACCTTGATGAAGGTGCTGTCGGCGGTCTACCCGTACGGCACCTGGGAAGGTGAAATCCTTTGGGACGGGCAGCCGCTCAAGGCCCAGTCCATCAGCGAAACCGAGGCCGCCGGCATCGTGATCATCCACCAGGAACTGACCCTGGTGCCCGACCTGTCGGTGGCTGAAAACATCTTCATGGGCCACGAACTGACCTTGCCGGGTGGGCGCATGAACTACCCGGCGATGTTCCACCGCGCCGAAGCGCTGATGCGCGAGCTCAAGGTGCCGGACATGAACGTGGCGCTGCCCGTGTCGCAGTACGGCGGCGGCTACCAGCAACTGGTGGAAATCGCCAAGGCCCTGAACAAGCAGGCGCGACTGTTGATTCTCGACGAGCCGTCCTCGGCCCTGACCCGTTCGGAAATCGAGGTGCTGCTCGATATCATCCGTGGCCTCAAGGCCAAGGGCGTGGCCTGCGTGTACATCTCCCACAAGCTCGATGAAGTGGCGGCAGTGTGCGACACCATTGCGGTGATCCGCGACGGCAAGCACATCGCGACCACCGCCATGGCCGACATGGACATCGCGAAGATCATCACCCAGATGGTCGGCCGCGAGATGAGCAACCTCTACCCCACCGAGCCCCATGCGGTGGGCGAGGTGATTTTCGAGGCGCGCAACGTCACCTGCCATGATGTCGACAACCCCAAGCGCAAGCGTGTGGACGATGTGTCCTTTGTGCTCAAGCGTGGGGAAATCCTCGGCATCGCCGGGTTGGTGGGCGCCGGGCGCACGGAACTGGTGTCGGCGCTGTTCGGCGCCTATCCCGGCCGCTACAGCGCCGAGGTGTGGCTGGACGGCCAGGTGATCGACACACGCACGCCGCTCAAATCGATCCGCGCCGGGTTATGCATGGTGCCCGAGGATCGCAAGCGCCAAGGCATCATTCCCGACCTGGGCGTGGGCCAGAACATCACCCTGACGGTGCTCGACAGCTATGCGCACCGAACCCGCATCGATGCCGAAGCCGAACTGGGCAGCATCGACCAGCAGATCGCGCGCATGCACCTCAAGACCGCCAGCCCGTTCCTGCCGATCACCAGCCTGTCCGGTGGCAACCAGCAAAAGGCCGTGCTGGCGAAAATGCTGATGGCCAAGCCCAAGGTGCTGATCCTCGACGAGCCCACACGGGGCGTGGACGTGGGTGCCAAATATGAGATCTACAAGTTGATGGGCGCGCTGGCGGCCGAAGGCGTGGCGATCATCATGGTGTCCTCGGAGCTGGCCGAAGTGCTCGGCGTTTCCGACCGCGTGCTGGTAATCGGCGACGGCCAATTGCGCGGTGACTTCATCAACGAGGGGCTCACCCAGGAACAAGTGCTCGCCGCTGCGCTCAGCCAACACAACAATAATGATCGGAAGACCGTGTAGATGAATCAGGTCAAACACCTTTTTACCCGCTACAAAATGCTCGCCCTGGTCATCGCCGTGGCGGTGATCTGGGTGTTTTTCAGCTGGCAGACCGAGGGCGGTTTCCTCACCCCGCGCAACCTGTCCAACTTGCTGAGGCAAATGTCGATCACCGGGATATTGGCGTGCGGCATGGTGCTGGTGATCATCAGCGGCGAGATCGATTTGTCGGTGGGCTCGTTGCTCGGGTTGCTGGGTGGGCTGGCGGCGATCCTGGATGTGGTTTATCACATTCCATTGCTGGCCAACTTGAGCCTGGTGGCGTTGTGCGGGTTGATGATCGGGCTGGCCAATGGGTACATGACCGCCTATTTGCGCATCCCTTCGTTCATTGTCGGCTTGGGCGGGATGCTGGCGTTTCGCGGCATTCTGCTGGGGATCACCGGCGGCACCACCATCGCGCCGGTGTCGCCTTCGCTGGTGTACGTGGGCCAGGGTTACCTGCCGCATTCGGTGGGGATCGGGCTGGGCGTGCTGTTGTTTGCACTGACCGTTTTCCTGACCTGGAAGCAGCGGCGCAATCGCGCGCTGCATGGGTTGGCGGCGCACTCGCTGGTACGTGACCTGGTGCGGGTGGCGGTGATCGGCGCCGTACTGGCGGGGTTTGTCACGACGCTCAACAGCTACGACGGGATTCCCGTCCCGGTCTTGCTTCTGCTGGTTTTATTGGGCGTATTCAGCTACGTCACCAGCCAGACCGTATTCGGCCGTCGCGTGTACGCGGTGGGCAGCAATATGGAAGCCACGCGCCTGTCGGGCATCAACGTACAGGCGGTGAAACTGTGGATCTTCGGCATCATGGGCGTGATGTGTGCCCTGGCCGGGTTGGTCAACACGGCTCGCCTGGCTGCCGGCTCACCGTCGGCGGGGAATATGGGTGAGCTGGATGCGATTGCAGCATGTTTTATTGGCGGTACGTCAATGCGCGGTGGTTCGGGTACGGTGTATGGCGCATTGCTCGGGGCCTTGGTGATCACCAGCCTGGACAATGGCATGTCGATGCTGGACGTGGACAGCTATTGGCAGATGATTGTGAAGGGCAGCATTCTGGTACTGGCGGTTTGGGTGGATGTGAGCACGCGGGCGGGTCGGCGATGAACCGCAGCGACGGCGTTGGATTGCGGGGGTGTGGCATTGGCTGGAGATTGCCAACACCACGGTGGAACGCTCTATCGAGCGCTTGAACCCCACACAAGCCACGGCCTGAACGCGAAAAAATGTGCGAGCGGGCTTGCCTGCGATAGCGCTGTATCCCTGCCAGACCTGCTGATCTGACACTGTGCTATCGCGGACAATCCCGCTCCCCCATTGGACCTAAGGTGTACTTAAATTACTTGGACACCGGCATCGCAAACTCGGCGCCCTGCTCGATGCTCTCCGACCAGCGCTGCATGATCGACTTCTGCTTGGTATAGAACCGCACACCTTCAGTACCATACGCGTGCATGTCGCCAAACAGGCTCTTCTTCCAGCCGCCAAACCCGTGCCACGCCATCGGCACCGGAATCGGTACGTTGATGCCGACCATGCCCACTTCAATCCGCCGTGCAAATTCACGCGCGATGTTGCCGTCGCGGGTGAAGCAACTCACACCGTTACCGAATTCGTGAGCGTTGACCAGTTTGATCGCTTCGGCGAAGTCATTCACGCGCACACACGCCAGAACCGGGCCGAAAATTTCTTCGCGGTAAATGCTCATCTCTTCAGTCACATGGTCGAACAACGTCGCCCCCAGCCAGAAGCCATTTTCCAGGCCCGGTTCGGTGGGTACATAGTCACGCCCGTCGAGCAGCAATTGCGCGCCGGCTTGTACGCCTTGTTCGATGTAGCCGCTGATGCGCTCCAGCGCCGCACGGGACACGATCGGGCCCATCTCGGCCTTCAAATCACGGCCGTCGGTGATGCGCAGGTGCTTGGCACGCTCGGTCAGGGCGGCGATGACTTTGTCGCCCACATCGCCCACCAGCACCGCTACGGAGATGGCCATGCAACGCTCGCCAGCACTGCCGTAGGCGGCCCCCATCAGGGCGTCGACGGTTTTTTCGATATCGGCGTCCGGCATCACCACCATGTGGTTTTTCGCGCCACCCAAGCCTTGCACGCGCTTGCCGTTGCGGGCGCCGGTTTCGTAGATGTACTGGGCAATCGGCGTGGAGCCGACAAAGCTCACCGCCTTGACGTCCGGGTGTTCGATCAGCGCGTCCACTGACTCCTTGTCGCCCTGCACCACGTTGAACACGCCTTTGGGCAAACCGGCTTCACGCAGCAACTCGGCCATGAACAGCGAGGCGCTCGGGTCGGTCGGGCTTGGCTTGAGGATGAACGTGTTGCCCGCCGCAATAGCGATCGGGTACATCCACATTGGCACCATCACCGGGAAGTTGAACGGCGTGACGCCGGCGACCACGCCCAGGGGCTGGCGCATTGTCCAATTGTCCATGCCGCGGGAAACCTGGTCGGAATGCTCACCCTTGAGCAGGTTGGGGATACCGCAGGCGAATTCGAGAATGTCGATGCCACGGTCGACTTCGCCCTGGGCGTCGGTGAAGACCTTGCCGTGCTCGGCGACGATGATGCGCGCCAGGTCGTCCTTGCGCTCACGCAGCAGATGAAGGTATTCGAACAGCACACGGGCGCGACGGATCGGCGGCGTGTCGGCCCAACCGGCGAACGCGGCCTGGGCGGCGGCAACGGCTTCGGACACGGTCTGGCGACTGGCCAGGGCGACGCGACCGGTCTTTTCGCCGGTGGCCGGATTGAAGACGTCCTGATAGCGATCATCGCGGGACACGCGCTGGTCGTTGATGTAGTGCTCGATGGTGGTGGTCATGGCAGTAGATCCCAGGTGAGTAACAGTGAGGACCACGATAGGCTTTCGCTTTGTTCCAAACCAGAGCAAAATCCAGAACTTATTGTCCACCAATGCGAACAATCCAATCATGGAAAAGGCCGAGATCGAAGGGCTGTGGACCCATATCCATTGGCTGTCGGTGCTGGAGGAACAAGGCACCTATACCGCTGCGGCGGCAAGACTGGGCGTGAGCAAGTCCGCCGTGAGCCAGCGTATTTCCGACTTGGAAAAGGCCACCGGCACGCGCCTGGTGACGCGCACTACACGCAGTGTAAGGCTGACCGATGCGGGGCTTTCGTTGACCCGCGAAGTGCGCAGCGCCTATGAACAAATCGCCCGCAGTTTCTCGTCGGTGCGCGACTCGGTGGGAGAGATTCGCGGTCTGCTACGACTGACAGCGCCCGTGGCATTTGCCCGTCAGCAACTGGTGCCGCATCTGTCGGAGTTTTTGCAGCAATACCCGCAGGTACGCCTACAGCTCGACGTGTCGGATGCCCTGAGTTCACTGGCCGCCGAGGGCTACGACCTGGCCGTCCGCCACGGTTTCCAGGTGCCGGAAACCCATGTGGCCTGGAAGCTGTGCGACACCGGCTCGGTGCTGGTCGCCAGCCAGGACTACCTGCAACGTCACGGAGAACCCCGCGAACCTGGCGATCTGTCCGCGCATAACTGCCTGTTCTACCCTCGCGGCACCGATCAGCCCGCCTGGACCTTCGAGCGCGGCACTAAAAACGTCGAACGCCTCACCGTGCCCATCGCCGGCAGCTTCGCCACCAACAACAGCGAAGCCCTGCGCGACTCGGCGCTCAACCACCTGGGCATCGCCCTGCTGCCGGATTTCAGCGCCCACGCTGCCCTGTCCAGCGGCAAATTGGTGCAGGTGCTCAAGGGCTGGACGCTCAAGGGGGCGTTTGCCGATGAGATCTACCTGATCCGGCCGTACTCGCCACATGTGCCGAAAGCGGTGAGTGCGCTGGTCAGCTATTTGAAGGGGAAATTGTCCGGCGGGTTTCAATACAACGCCCACTGATTGCGCCAGCCCGCCGGGGCGCGGTGCCGGGCAGTCTGATGAATCGGAACCGGGGCAAGTGAGGCGCGCGCTTTTTTCTCGCGGGATATTGCTCGACAGAACTAAAAGTCCATAATGGACAAATAAGTTCACCCGCGGAGACACCCATGTCCAGCACACCCCACGTGATCCATCAGGCCCAGGCCCGCGAGCTGCTCGGCCAAATCGATGTGCCGTCTATCCTGCGCAAGTTGTTCCGTGACCTGGCGACCGGGCAAGCGGTGCAGCCGGCGCAGCAGCTCGTGGAGTTCCCGCAAGCGGCGGGCGACTTTATCAACTACCTGGGCGTGCTGGCCGAGGATGGGGTGTACGGGGTCAAGACTTCGCCCTATATCGTGCGTGAACAAGGCCCGCTGGTGACGGCTTGGACATTATTGATGTCGATGCAGACCGGCCAACCGTTGCTGCTATGCGATGCAGCCGAACTGACCACCGCCCGCACGGCCGCCACCACAGCCCTGGCAGTGGATGCATTAGCGCCTTTATCAGCGCGACGCTTGGCGATCATCGGCAGTGGCAAGGTGGCCCAGGCGCACCTGCATTATGTGAAAGGCTTCAGGGATTGGCAGCGCATCAGCGTGTTTTCACCCAGCCTGGCCAACGCATCCACCGATACCATCGCGCAACTCAAAGGCCTGGACCCACGCGTGGTCATCGCCAGCAGTTGCGAGACGGCGGTGGAAGACGCCGATGTGATCCTGTTGTGTACGTCGTCGGCCGGACCGGTGCTCGACCCGGCGCGGTTGACCAAGCCGGCACTGATCACGTCGATCAGCACCAACGCCCCACGCGCCCATGAAGTGCCGCCGCAACGCCTCAACACAATGCAGGTATTTTGCGACTATCGCCGGACCACCCCTGGCTCGGCCGGTGAAATGTTAATCGCAGCCGAACAATACGGTTGGGATCCGCGCGCAGTGGCCGGTGACCTGCCCGAATTGCTCAGCGAACAGGTACAGCGCCCGACCTACGACAGCCCTGTGTTTTTCCGCTCCATCGGCCTGGGCCTGGAAGACATCGCACTGGCCAACGCCCTCTGGAGACAGCTATGAGCCACGCAGACTTCATCATCATCGGCGGCGGCATTGCCGGCGCGTCCACGGGGTTCTGGTTGTCGCAGCACGGCAAAGTGCTGGTGCTGGAGCGCGAAAGCCACCCGGCCTATCACTCCACCGGGCGTTCGGCGGCGCTGTACACCGCCGCCTATGGCACCCCGCAGGTGCGGGCGCTGGCCCTGGCCAGCCGTGAGTTTTTCGATAACCCGCCACCTGGTTTTTGCGAACATCCGTTACTCACGCCAAGGGGCGAAATGACGGTGGATTTCATTGGCGATGCGGTGGAGTTGAACGACCAGTACCTGAGCGCCAAGGCCACCGTGCCGCAGGTCGAACTGCTCAGCGCCGACGAAGCCTGTGCGAGACTGCCGATCCTGCGCCGCGAAAAAGTCCACGGCGCGTTGTATGACCCCACCGCCAGCGACATCGACACCGACGCTCTGCACCAGGGCTACCTGCGTGGCATCCGCCGCAACGGCGGCGAGGTACGCACCGACAGTCATGTGCTCGGTTTGAGCCGCGACGCCGACGGCATCTGGCAGGTACAGACCCAGGACGCGACCTGCACCGCGCCCGTCATCATCAACGCCGCCGGCGCCTGGGCCGACCACATCGGCGGGCTCGCCGGGGCCGCGTCCATCGGCTTGCAGCCCAAGCGGCGCTCGGCGCTGATCTTCGCCGGCCCCGAAGGGGTCGACAGCCACCACTGGCCAATGCTGGTGGCGCTGGACGAATCCTTCTACATGAAACCCGACGCCGGCATGTTCCTTGGCTCACCGGCCAATGCCGACCCGGTCGAACCCCAGGACATCCAGCCCGAAGAACTGGACATCGCCATGGGCATCTACCAGATCGAGGAAGCCACCACCCTGACCATCCGCCGTCCGACGCGAACCTGGGCCGGCCTGCGCAGCTTTGTGCACGACGGTGATCTGCTCTCAGGTTTTGACCCAAAGGTAGCGGGCCTGTTTTGGGTGGCGGCGCAAGGGGGTTATGGCATTCAGACCTCGCCGGCCATGGGCCAGGCCAGTGCGGCACTGGTGCGCGGCGCCCCGCTGCCGGAGGCACTGACGCGGTTCGGCCTCGACGCTGGTATGCTCTCCCCTGCCCGCCTGGAGCCCCATTGATGAACACCGCTGAACAAGACAAGGTCATGCAGAACTTCCGTGCGATGGCCGACGCCATCGCTACCCTGTTTTTCCCCCACGCCGAAGCGGTGTTGCATGACCTGCGCTCGCAAAAAGTCGATTACATCGCCAACAACTTGTCCAAGCGCAGCATAGGCGATGATTCGGCGCTGGAGGACATGCTCAGCGACGATGTCAGCGATGTAAACATCGGCCCGTACGAAAAGCTCAACTGGGACGGTCAGAAAATCCGCAGCCTGAGTACCGTGCTGCATGACCACAAAGGCCGTCGACTGGCGGTACTGTGCATCAACCTGAATATTTCATTGTTTGAAAACGCCAAGGCGGCGCTGGACCTGTTTCTGTCACCGAGCAAACTGATCCCGCAACCAGACTCGCTGTTTCGCGATGACTGGCAGGAGCGCATCAATACCTTCCTGCATGCGTGGATGCGTGAGCGCCAGTTGAGCCTGAACCTGCTGACCCGTGACCACAAGCGCGAGCTGGTTCTGGCCCTGCATGCCGAAGGGGCGTTCAAGGGCAAGAGCGCGTCGAACTATGTGGCCAATGTGCTGGGCATGGGACGGGCGACGGTCTACAAACACCTGAAAGAGTTGAAGGGCTGATGGATTTACCCCTGTAGGAGCGAGCTTGCTCGCTCCTACAAAGGTCATCAATCGCCGTAGATGTCGGATTTGAAGTACTGCTGCGAAATCTTCTGGTACTCGCCACTGGCGCGAATGCCATCGATGGCCGCATTCAACTGGCCGACCAACTCCGTATTGCCCTTGCGCACCGCGATCCCTGCACCCTCGCCCACGTATTTCGGGTCCTTGAGTTCCGGGCCGACAAACGCATAGCCCTTGCCGCGTGGCATCTGCAGGAAGTCGTTCAGGGGAATGGTGTCGGCAAAGATCGCATCGAGGCGACCGGCTGCCAGGTCCATGTAGATCTCTTCATTGTTGCTGTAGCGCTTGACGTTGATGCCCTTGGGCTCGAACACCTCGGTGGCATAACGGTCGGTGGTGGTGGCGCGCTGCACGCCGATCGTCTTGCCCTTGAGGCTGGCATATTGGTCATCCACCACGGCGCCCTCCTTCATCACCAGGCGCGATGACGTGAAGTAGTACTTGTGGGTGAAGTCCACCGACTTCTTGCGGTCTTCGTTGATGGTCATGGACGACAAGGCCATGTCGATTTTCTTCACCTTGAGGGAAGGAATCAGACCGTCGAACTCACCTTCTACCCACACGCACTTGACCTTCATCTGCGCGCACAGCGCATTGCCGATATCGTAGTCAAAGCCAACGATCTTGCCTTCCTCGGTCTTGGACGCGAATGGCGGGTAAGCCGCCTCGATGCCGATGCGCAGGGTTTTCTCGGCGGCCATCGCGTGGCTGGACGCAAGCAGGCCCAGGGCCAGGACGGTGATAAGGGAGCGCTTCTTCATGGTGGTGTTCTCGCAAGTTGTTGTTGGTTTGGCAGACCTGAAGAAAGAAACGAAGCCGTTAACTTTGTACTTATAATTCCATATTGGACTTTTACGTCTTTATCGTCAATCACGCCGCTTTGCGGTTCGACACCCATGACTTTTTTGCACAACGTACCGGTGTTTTTGAGCGTTCTGCTCTGATTTATGCGTGCCTATACTCGGTCCAGCCTCTCGGTTCAGCCGGGGGGGAGTCCCACAACAATAATTAAGGACAGCCACCATGACCCAGCCCTTCCTGGCCGCTCGGGATTTTCTGCTCGCTCACCGCACCGATTACGCCACAGCCGTACGGGATTTCCGTTGGCCGCAACTGGGCGAATTCAACTGGGCCCTGGACTATTTCGATGCGATGGCCGAAGGCAATCCGGCCGATGCGCTGTGGATCGTCGAGGAGGACGGCAGCGAGCAGCGTTACAGTTTCCAGCAACTGGCTGCGCGCTCCAATCAGGTGGCCAACCACCTACGCGCCCTCGGTGTAAACCGGGGTGATCGTGTGCTGCTGATGCTCGGCAACGATGTCGCGCTGTGGGACACCATGCTGGCTGCATTCAAGCTCGGCGCCGTGGTCATTCCCGCCACGGCGTTGCTGAACCCCGATGACCTGCGCGACCGTATCGAACGTGGCCAGGTTCGCCACGTGGTGGTCGGCGAAGCGCATGTGCACAAGTTCGCCGGCCTGGCTCAGGGTTGCAGCCGTATCTGCGTGGGTTCGGCGCCTGCCGGCTGGGTCGCGCACAACGCGGCTTTTGAATACCCCGAACAGTTTGAGGCGCAAGGCCGCACCCTGGCCACCGACCCAATGCTGCTGTACTTCACTTCCGGCACCACCTCCAAGCCGAAAATGGTGCTGCACAGCCACCAGAGCTATCCGGTCGGGCACTTGTCGACCATGTACTGGATCGGCCTGCAACCGGGCGACCTGCACCTGAATATCTCATCGCCAGGCTGGGCCAAGCATGCCTGGAGTTGCCTGTTCGCACCGTGGAATGCCGGTGCGTGCATCTTTATCCATAACGTCGCGCGATTCAGCGCGCCGGCCTTGCTCAGTGCCTTGGAACGCTACGGCGTAACCAGCCTGTGCGCGCCGCCGACGGTGTGGCGCATGCTGATCCAGGAAGACCTGGCCAGCTACAGACCGCGCCTGAGCCTGCGCGAGCTGGTGGGCGCGGGTGAGCCGCTGAACCCGGAAATCATCGAGCAGATCCAACAGGCCTGGGGCTTGCCGTTACGTGATGGTTTCGGCCAATCGGAAACCACTGCCCTGGTAGGCAACACGCCCGGCCAGTTGCTCAAGCCCGGTTCCATGGGGCGCCCGTTGCCGGGCTACCAGGTGGCCCTGCTCGACCCGGATGGCATTCCCGGCAACGAAGGCGAAGTCGCCCTGCCCCTGGACGTGCGCCCGCTCGGCCTGATGCTCTGCTACGAGGACAGCCCGGAGAAAACCGCCGAGGTCATGCGTGACGGCTACTACCGCACCGGCGACACCGCGCAGATCGACGCCGACGGCTACATCACCTTCGTCGGTCGCGCCGACGATGTGTTCAAGGCCTCCGACTACCGCATCAGCCCATTCGAACTGGAAAGCGCCTTGATCGAACACCCGGCCGTCATGGAAGTCGCCGTGGTGCCGAGCCCCGACCCGTTGCGCCTGGCGGTGCCCAAGGCATTCCTGATCCTGGCCCATGACGAACCCGGCAGCGCGGCGTTGGCCCAACATATTCTGGCCTTCGCCCGTGAGCATTTGGCGCCGTACAAGCGGGTGCGACGCATCGAGTTCGTCACCGAGCTGCCCAAGACCATATCCGGGAAGATTCGGCGGGTGGAACTGCGGCAAATGGAGGTGCTGCGGCGCCAGGGTGATACGCGGGGTGAGCATGAGCACTTCGAGGAAGACTTCGTGCGCCCAACCGCTGAATCGTAGTCGCACAATCCTGTTGAATACTTGCCTGATCCTCCGACTTATCGACTAATGGATAGATAGCCCTTGCGCGCTGGTCTAGAGTTCGACAATAAGCGGCCACTGCGTTCATGACTAAAACAGGCCGCACCTACCGTCGATCAGCAGGTGAGCCATGGAATTACGAATCAACCAAAAGGCCTATCAGGTCGATGCCGACGCGGACACGCCATTGCTGTGGGTGATCCGCGATGACCTGGGCCTGACTGGCACCAAGTATGGCTGTGGCCTGGCCCAGTGCGGCGCGTGTTCGGTACTGGTGGATGGCAACGTGGTGCGCTCCTGCGTCACCCCGGTGGCCGGGGTGGTCGGACGAGAAATCACCACCATCGAAGCGATTGAAACCGATGAAGTGGGCAAGCGTGTGGTCGCGACCTGGGTCGAGCATCAGGTGGCGCAATGCGGCTACTGCCAGTCCGGGCAAGTGATGGCGGCCACTGCGCTGCTCAAGCACACGCCGGCGCCCAGCAAGGCGCAGATCGACGCGGCGATGATCAACCTGTGCCGTTGCGGCACGTATAACGCCATCCATGCGGCTGTCGACGACCTGGCCAAGCAGGGGGGCGTCTGATGAACCTCATCAACGAACTGCTCGACGCACCGGTAAACCTTTCGCGCCGCCGCTTTCTGGCGAGTACGGCCGTGGGTGCGCTGGTGATTGGTTTTGGCCTGCCACTGGGCGCGGGTCGGGTGCAAGCCGCCACCGCGGCTGAACGCGGCACCCAGGTGCCGGCGTTCCTGGAGATTCGTCCGGACGGCACGGTGCGCCTGCTCAGCCCCTTCATGGAAGGCGGGCAAGGCACGCACACCGCCATGGCGCAGATTGTCGGTGAAGAACTGGATGCCGACCCCGCGACGTTCATCGTCGAAGCCGCCCCGCCCGGCGAAGCCTATGTGGTGATGGAAAACGGCCTGCGCATCACCGGCGGCAGCATGTCGGTGCGCATGAGCTACCCGACCATGCGCCGCCTCGGCGCCCTGGCCCGCGCGATGCTGCTGCAGGCGGGCGCCAAACAATGGGGCGTACCGGTTGGCGAACTGACTACCCAGCCTGGCCGCGTGGTGCACGCGGCTTCCGGTCGTTCGCTGGGTTATGGCGAACTGGCCAGTAGCGCCCTCGACATGCCAGTGCCCGATCCCGCCAGCATCACCCTGCGCGACCCGAGCCAATTCCGCTGGATCGGCAAACCGGTCAAGCGCCTGGACGCCTACGACAAATCCACTGGCAAGGCGCTCTACAGCATCGACCTGAAAGTCGACAACATGCTTCACGCAGCCGTCCAGCATGCGCCACGCCTGGGCATGACCGTGGGCAGCCTGCGCAACCAGTCGCAGGTCGAAGGCATGAAAGGCGTGCATTCGGTGCACGTGCTGCCCGGCGCAGTGGCCGTGGTGGCTGAACGCTGGTGGCATGCCAAGCGTGCGGTAGAAGCGATCCAGGTCGACTGGCAGGAGGCGGCTGCCGACTCGGCACTGCGCGTCATGCCGGCGGATTTTTCCAGCGACAAGCACCGTGAGTTCCTAGCGGCCCAACAGGGCCCGACCCGCGACGACGAGAACGAAGGTGACGTGGCCGGTGCGTTGAAAGGCGCCAAGACCCAGGTCGAGGCGACCTACCACAACCAATACCTCAACCACGCCCAGCTGGAGCCGCCGTCGGCCCTGGCGCGCTTCAACCCCGATGGCACGCTGGAAATCTGGCTGCCCAACCAGGCGCCGGACATGTTCCGCGCCGACATTGCCAAACGCACCGGCCTAGACCCTGCGCAAATCACCCTGCACTCGCCGCTACTCGGTGGTTTTTTCGGCCGGCACTTCCTGTATGACTCGGCTAACCCTTATCCGCAGGCCATTGCACTGGCCAAGGCGGTGGGCCGTCCGATCAAGCTGATCTGGAGCCGTGAGGAAGAGTTCCTGCGCGATGTACTGCGCCCACTGGCGGTGGTCAAGTTCCGTGCCGCGCTGGATGACAAAGGCCTGCCGGTGGCCATCGAAGCGGTCAGTGCAACCGAAGGCCCGACCGAGGCACTCGCCGGCAAACAGGGCGATAAGATCGACCCCACGGCCGTTGAAGGGTTGTCGGGCAAGTCCTACGCGATCCCCAACAAACGCATCGCGCAGATCTACGTCAAAGGCGCACCGATGCTCGGTTACTGGCGCTCGGTGGGCAATTCGCTCAACGACTTTTTCTACGAGTCGTTCCTCGACGAACTGGCGGACAAGGGGGGGCATGATCCCTATGAGCTGCGCCTGCACCTGCTGCGCGACAACCCACGGCTGACCACGTTGCTGCAAGCGGCGGGTGAACTCTCCGGTGGCTGGAAGCGCGGCCCCTTTACCGCCGAGGACGGCACCCGGCGCGCACGCGGCGTGGCAATGGCTTCGCCGTTCGGTTCCCACACTGCGGCGATCGCGGAAGTGTCGATCGAGAATGGCAAGGTCAAGGTGCACGATATCTGGCAGGCCATCGACCCCGGCAGCATCGTCAACCCGGCGATTGTCGAGGCACAGGTCAACGGCGCCGTGGCGTTGGGCTTGTCCCAGACCTTATTGGAAGAAGCGGTCTACGTGGACGGCAAGCCCCGGGCGCGCAACTACGACCTTTACCCGATCCTGGCGCCTGCGCAGATGGCGCGGGTGCATGTGCGGGTGGTCGAGAGTGGCGAAAAAATGGGCGGTATCGGCGAGCCTCCATTGCCAGCCGTGGCACCGGCCGTGGCCAATGCGGTGGCACAGTTGACAGGCCAGCGCGTGCGCAGCCTGCCCTTGAGCCGACACACTTTCAGCTGACCTTCAGGAAACGCCCATGAACAACCGTCGATTCGCAAGAACCGCAGGCTGGCTGGCGCTGCCCTGCCTGGTCGCCGCAGGCCTGCTGGCCTGGTACGTCACCCGTGAACCGGCTACGCCGTTCGAACAGGAACAGGCGGGCGCCACCTTCGAACCCGCCCTGGTCAGCCGTGGCGAGTATGTTGCCCGTCTCAGCGACTGCGTGGCCTGCCACAGTCTGGCGGGCAAGGCACCGTTCGCCGGGGGCCTGGAAATGGCCACGCCGTTGGGGGCGATCCACGCCACCAACATCACGCCGGACAAATCCACGGGTATCGGCACCTACAGCCTGGCCGACTTCGACCGTGCGGTGCGCCATGGCGTAGCACCGGGCGGCCGCCGGCTGTATCCGGCCATGCCCTACCCGTCCTACGTGAAACTCAGCGATGACGACATAAAAGCGCTGTACGCGTTTTTCATGCAGGGCATAAAACCGGCCAACCAGCCGAATATCCCCAGTGATATTCCCTGGCCGCTGAATATGCGCTGGCCCATCGCGCTGTGGAATGGCGTGTTCGCCCCCACTGCGACTTACGCCGCCAAGCCCGACCAGGACGCCCTGTGGAACCGCGGCGCCTACATCGTCCAGGGCCCCGGCCACTGCGGCAGTTGCCACACGCCACGCGGCCTGGCCTTCAACGAAAAAGCCCTGGACGAAGCCGGCGCGCCGTTCCTCGCCGGCGCCCTGCTCGATGGCTGGTACGCACCCAGCCTGCGCCAGGACCCCAACACCGGGCTGGGCCGTTGGAGCGAACCGCAGATCGTGCAGTTCCTCAAGACCGGGCGCAACGCCCATGCAGTGGTCTACGGCTCGATGACCGAAGCCTTCAACAACTCCACGCAGTTCATGCAGGACGACGACCTGGCGGCCATCGCCCGCTATCTCAAGTCATTGCCCGGCGACCCGCAGCGCGACGGCGCCCCCTGGCAGTATCAGGCGGTGGCAGCGGTGCAAGACGCCCCCGGCGCCCACACTTACGCAACCCGCTGCGCCTCCTGCCATGGCCTCGACGGCAAGGGCCAGCCCGAGTGGATGCCCCCCCTCGCCGGGGCCACCTCGGCGCTGGCGAAGGAAAGCGCCTCGGCGATCAACATCACCCTCAACGGCTCGCAACGCGTGGTGGCGTCTGGCGTGCCGGATGCCTACCGCATGCCGGCGTTCCGTGAGCAACTGTCCGACACGGAAATCGCCGAGGTGTTGAGCTACGTGCGTAGCACCTGGGGCAACAACGGGGGCGCGGTTGACGCCAACGCGGTGGGCAAGCTGCGCGGGCACACCGACCCGGCGAGCAGCAGCCCGATCATCCTGCACATGCGCTGAGTTCAGGACTTCAGGTTTTTCACACTGGCAAACGTTGCCTCGCCCCGCGCCTGCTCCATTACATTCATGGGCACGGGGGTAGGCAACGCGTGCATCACCGGCTTGATCACGATGGCTCGCTCGCTGTCGGTGATCGAGCGTTCGTCACTGGGCGGCACGCCGAAGTACTCGCGGTAGCACTTGGAGAAATGCGGCGTGGACACAAAGCCGCAAAGCACCGCCAACTCCACGATGGAAATGGGCGTCTGCTTGAGCAACTGCCGCGCACGGATCAGCCGCAGCCGCAGGTAATAGCGCGAAGGCGAACAGTGCAGGTATTTCTGGAACATGCGCTCAAGCTGGCGACGGGACAACGCGACATACGCGGCCAGCTCATCCAGGTTGATCGGCTCCTCCAGGTTGGCCTCCATCAACGCCACGATTTCCTGCAACTTGGGCTGCTGGGTGCCGAGCATGTGCTTGAGGGGCACGCGCTGATGGTCCTGCTCGTTACGAATCCGTTCGTACACAAACATGTCGGAGATGGCCGCTGACAGCTCGTGCCCGTGATCACGACCAATCAGGTGCAGCATCATGTCCAAGGGCGCCGTGCCGCCCGAGCTGGTGAGACGGTCACGGTCAAGGCTGAACAGACTGGAGCTGACGGTGACCCGTGGAAAGGCCTCCTGCATGGCCGCCAACCATTCCCAATGCACACTGCATTCATAGCCATCCAGCAAGCCGGCCCGTGCCAACACAAAGCTACCGGTGCAGATACCGCCCAGTCGCTTGGCGTAACGCGCCTGGCCGCGCAACCACTTGACCAGTTCGCCGGTCACAGTGCCCTGGATGCCAATGCCACCACAGACAATCACAATGTCGGCCGGCGGCACGCTGAATATCGAACCCTCTGGGGTGATGGGCACACCGTCACTGGCCCACACGGGGTTACCGTCCGAACTCGCGGTGTGCCACTTGTAGAGCTCCTGGCCCGACAGCTGGTTGGCCATGCGCAAGGGTTCGACCGCCGAAGCCAGTGACATCAGGGTGAACTGGTCCAGCAGCAGGAACACGATGCTGCTTACAGGGCGGCCACTCATAGCTGTGAGGCTGCGCCCACTGTTTTTTGCGTGCGTTCCGGCTGTCGTGCAGTCAGCAAACCGACCAGGGAAATCACCAGGGCCAGGCCGATGGTCGATGACACTTCAAATCGGTGTTCAGGCGTTACCAGCATCACCGTCAATGCGGCACAGATGAACGCGATGACCAGCCAGGTCAGCCAGGGAAACAGCCACATCTGGAAGGTCAACGTGACGTTGCGCTGGCGCAGGATCTTGCGCATGCGCAACTGGGACACGGCGATCACCAGGTACACCAGCAAGGCGATGGCACCCGAACTGGCCAGCAGGAACTGGAACAACCCGGCCGGCGCGAAGTAACTGAACAGGGTTACGCCCGCGCCCAGGATGGTGCTGGCAATCACCGCAGCCCGCGGCACACTGGCCGCCGAGGTTTTCTTCATCAGTGCGGGTGCATCCCCACGCTTGCCCAGGGAAAACAGCATGCGCGAGGCAATGTAGATGGAGGAATTCATGCAACTGGCCACGGCGATCAACACCACCACGTCAACCAGCAACTTGGCGTGGGGAATGTTCATCAGTTCCAGTGCACGCTGGTAAGACCCGACCGACGCCAGCAACGGGTCATTCCATGGCACTACGGAAATCACCACGAAGATCGACAGCAGGTAGAAGACACCGATGCGCCACATCACCGAGCGCGTGGCCCGGGCGATGTTCTGCGCGGGGTTGCTGGACTCGGCCGCCGCGATGGTGACCGCCTCCGTGCCGATAAAACTGAACATGATGGTGATGAAGGCCCCGACCACCGCCGACAGCCCGTTGGGCGCGAACCCACCGTGTTCCTCCATCAACCGACTCAACCCGCTGACCTCCCGCTCGGGAATCCAGCCCATCAGCACCGCAAAGCCTAGGCCGATGAAAGCGATGATCGCAATGACCTTGGCCATGGCGAACCAGAACTCGAACTCGCCGTATTTGGACACGCTGAACAAATTGGTGACCACCAACAAAAAGATCGACAACAAGGCAAACAGCCAAGCGTCGATCTGCGGGAACCACTGGTTGAGGATATGCCCGGCGGCCAGGGCCTCGATAGGGATCACCAGCACCCAGAACCACCAGTACAACCAACCGATGGTGAACCCGGCCCAGCGACCGATGGCCTGGTCGGCATAGGTCGAGAAAGACCCGGTGTCAGGATTGGCCACCGCCATCTCCCCCAGCATGCGCATCACCAGCACCACCAGTGTGCCGGAGAACAGATAAGCCAGGAGTACCGCCGGCCCCGCCGCCGCAATCGCATGCCCGGAACCGACAAACAACCCCGCGCCGATAATGCCTGCGATGGAAAGCATGGTCACATGACGCGGCTTGAAGCCTTGCGCCAACTGGCCGTTGGAATCGTTGGAATTCAGGCTATTCATTGTTTTTGTTGTTCTCGGTGATCGACGTTAGGGCGTACTGACTGAAGAGTCAGGCGATCATCATTTCTTAATGATGGGTCACCTTACGCGGCCTGACTTCATCGAAAATAGCCTGGGAGCGGCATAGATTGGTCTGATATCGACATGAGGCTGCGCAAAAGCCAGAAGGCAACGTTGGAAAGGAAGGGTGTTTCCAGGTCAGCAACCCATGGAGTAGGCTCTGTCAAAGCAGCACTCCAACACTGGCAGGACGCTTCCAATGCCTAACGACAGCAACCACGCGAAAGATCCCATTCGCCAAGCCACACCCGACGACGTGCGTGCCCTGATCGAACTGGACACCTACGCAACCGCTCACACCCATCGTCGCGTGTTCATCCACGATGCTGTGATTCGCCAACAATGCCTGGTTGCCGTCGACACCGCTGGCCGATGCGCCGGTTACCTGGTGCTGACCCATGACTTTTTCGATCACGGCTTTGTGGCGCTGGTCGTCGTGTCGCCGGCGCACCAGCGTCGAGGTGTGGCGCTGCGATTGCTGGCCGCGGCACAGGCGGCATGCAAGACGCCCAAGTTGTTTGCGTCGACCAATGCGTCAAACACCGCAGCCCAGGCGCTGCTTGCCAAGGCTGGATTCGTGCCGAGCGGGCAGATCGACAACCTGGACGACCACGACCCTGAGCAGGTGTATGTGAAATTTATCCAGCCCCTGTGATTGCGTTTCCCATCGGCTCCACGCCCCCTCCATCGAACCTCCCGTAAAACTCCACCCCTTGTGCACACTGGCGCCTCCCAAAACAGCGACAACGTTGCCACCGCAGACCGCGCGCTCTACTGCGAGTTTGATCGAGCCTGGCTTAAATGCGCATGGCCGGAAAAAAACTGCCCTCTCCATCATTCCTCCACAAAACCTCCCATGAATGCGCACGTTGGTTGCGCACAATCAGGTTCATCACAGTGCCCCCTTGAACGGGTCACACGGAGAACCCCATGATTCCAGCCCTGTACGTCGCAAAAACCGGCTTGTCGGCCCAGGACACCCAGCTGACGACCATTTCCAACAACCTGGCGAACGTCTCGACCACCGGTTTCAAACGCGACCGTGCCGAGTTCCAGGACTTGCTGTATCAGATCAAGCGCCAGCCGGGCGCGCAGTCGACGCAGGACAGTGCATTGCCATCAGGACTGCAACTGGGCACCGGCGTACAGATCGTCGGCACCCAGAAGAACTTCAGCGCCGGCAGCCTGCAGACCACCGGACAACCGCTGGACCTGGCCGTTAATGGCCGAGGGTTCTTCCAAGTGCTGCAGCCGGACGGTACCACCGGCTACACTCGTGACGGCACCTTCCACCTGAATGCCAATGGCCAGGTGGTCACCGCCAGCGGGTTCGCCCTGGAGCCCGCCGTTGTGGTGCCGGACAACGCCAAGACCTTCACCGTCGGCCAGGACGGCACGGTGTCCATCACTCTGGCCGGCAACTCCGCGGCGCAAGTGATCGGCAACCTGCAGACCGCCGACTTCATCAACCCGGCTGGTTTGCAGGCAATCGGCAACAACCTGTTCCTGGAAACCGCGTCCAGTGGCGCGCCCCAAGTCGGTACGCCGGGGCTCAACGGCTTTGGCACCACGTTGCAGCGCGCCCTGGAGACTTCGAACGTGAGCACGGTTGAAGAGATGGTCAATATGATCACCACGCAGCGGGCCTACGAGATGAACTCCAAAGTGATTTCCACCGCCAACCAAATGTTGGGCGCCCTTACCCAGAAGCTATGATCAACACCTGACAGCGTGGGCCATGGAGCGGCAATCACGACAAGGCCTCTTCACCGAGCAGACTATGAACGATTACCCCGTCGCATCGACACCCCGTCCCAACAGCATCCGAGAGAACCAGGCCTTGGTGCTGATCGCCGAAGACGAGCCCGAGATCGCGGATATCCTCATCGCCTATCTCAAGCGCAGCGGCTTCCGTACCGCCCACGCCCTTGATGGCCGGCGCGCGCTGGAACTGCACCTGAGCCTCAAGCCAGACCTGATGCTGCTGGATGTGCTGATGCCCCATGTCGATGGCTGGCAAGTCCTGGCCGAAGTGCGCCATCGCGGCAACACGCCGGTGATCATGCTGACCGCACAGGACCAGGACATGGACAAGTTGATGGGTTTGCGTATCGGCGCCGATGACTACATCGTCAAGCCGTTCAACCCGGCCGAGGTGGTGGCCCGTACCCAGGCGGTGCTGCGGCGCTCCGTCAACTACACATCCGGTGTCAGCGCCAGCGTGTTGCGGGTGGATGGGTTTGAGATCGATATCGAGAGCCATCAGGTCACGGTGAACATCTCGGGCAACGCCCTGCCGCTGCTGCTGACCGTCACCGAGTTCAAACTGCTGGCCCAGTTGGCCCGAGCGCCGAAACGCGTGTTCAGCCGCGCGGAATTGTTGGCGCTGTGCTCGCCGGAAAGCGACAGCCTGGAACGTACAGTCGACAGCCATATCAGCAAGTTGCGCCGCAAGATCGAAGACCTTGGGCTGCAAGGCGTGCCGGCGAGCATTCGCGGGGTGGGTTATCGGTTCGGGAGTGGCGCGTGAAACTATTCAATGGTTTGAGCCGCCAGATCATCTTGTCCATGTCGGTCGTGGTGCTGTGCGTGGTCGCCCTGGCAGTGATCGGCTCCTATGTGTTCTACGCCCTGCTTTGGACCTACTGGCCACTTCCGGACGAGCAGGTCGACGAGTGGATGCCGGCCAATGCCGAATGGGCGTGGATGGGCTTGACCACCTGCGTCAGCCTGGCCGTCGGCGCATTTGTCGCCACCAAGTTGTCGCGGCGCATCCTGATGCCATTGAACTCAGTGGCCGAGAACCTGCGCAAGCTGGCGGACGGCGATCTCGATGTGCAAGCCGTGGCCGGCGACGAGTCCATCGGTGAGGCGGCTATTTTGGTGAATGACTTCAACAGCATGGCCCAACGCTTGAAACGTATGGCACAGGAACAAGCATTCTGGAATGCAGCCATTGCCCATGAACTGCGCACGCCACTGACCATCCTGCGCGGTCGCCTGCAAGGCTTGGCCGAGGGGGTGTTCGAGCCGGACACGGCGCAGTTCTACAGCCTGCTTGGGCAGGTCGAAGGGCTGGCACGGATGATCGAGGATTTGCGCGTGGTCGGTCTGGGGGACAGCGGCTACCTGGAAGTCAACGTGCAAGACGCCGACCTCGCCGCAGGGGTTGAGGACGATGTGCGGCTGTTCGAACCCAGCCTGGCCGCTGCTGGTTTTACCCTGCAACTGGACCTGCAACGCCGCACCCTGCGCTGCGACCCTGCACGGATTCGCCAGGCCTTGCTGGCCCTGCTGGACAACGTGCGTCGGCACGCGACACCTGGCAACGTCAATGTGCACCTGAGCACGCGCGACGGCGTTCACTACCTGAGGGTACGCGACGACGGCCCTGGCATTGATGAGGATTTTGCGACGCACCTGTTCGAAGCCTTCCAGCGCGGCGAAAACTCTCGCTCACGCGCCCAGGGCGGCAGTGGCCTGGGCCTGGCGGTGGTGCGCGCGATTGCCATTGCCCATGGTGGCGCGGTGACGTGTCGAAAAATGGAAAACGGCGGAACGCTGTTCGAACTCAGTTGGAACCTTTGAGTAAACCCGGCCCGTCATGCACATCTTTTCCAGGCTGTTCAGACCCATTCAACGCTATCGATGCTTTGTCCTGTTGGACGCCGAATGTATGTGCATTGCGTTCAAAAGCTGCATCGCAGCACCTCAAAGCGGGCATTGGATAGAAGTTGACCGCATCAACTTGTCGTGGCTGGGGAAGTCCCTCCCCAGTCGTGCCCGGATAACTTAACGAGTGTGAACATGAGCCCTTCCCTGTCACTCCTTGAAGAGTCACTGCGCCTGCACACGGCCCGCCTGAAAAGGCTGCAACGGTTCTGGGTGCCGCTGCAACAGCACGCGCCAAAGTGGGTGCTGGCGCTGTGGATCATCGGCGTTTCCGTGTCGCTGGCGACCCAGTGCTGGTGCCACTGGTTCGTAACCGCGCCGCTGATCTGCGTGTTGATCGTCGCGGAAATCGTGATCGACGAGACGCAAATGACACTGCAGTTGCGCACCGATGCCGTTCGCGACGCGTTGAGAGCGGCCCGTGACAGGTTTTCATACGCCTGAGCCTCTCGCGTAAGGCGTTGGCATCGGCTCACTACTGAACGCTTCGACTTCCTGTATCAAACCTCGCGCAGCCATCATCACCAGATCACGTCCCTTGTCCGGGCTGGCCTGCGCCGGGTCTGAACCCATGCGCCCGTCCACATGGCGCGCACGGAAATCAAAGGCTTCACGGATCGGGCCCCAGGGCGCGATTTGAGGCGAGTAGTCAGCGGTTTTGATCGCCTCCGGGTAGGCCCATTGGGTCACCGCTATCTCCGACGGTGTGGCATGAATGCCGTGCCCGGTGGGGAACTGTTCCTTGGCCAGTTCACCGACACCTTCAAGGTCCCACCAATTGCATAACTTCAGCGCGAATCCCGCAGGGCGCCGGGCGAAACTTGCCTCGGCGTACAACTCGGAGAATGCGGCTTCAATGGAGGCGACATTGCCGCCATGACCATTGAGGAGCAGGATCTTTTCAAAGCCGTGGGCGACCAGCGAGTGCACCCAGTCGCCGATGGCGGCAATAAACGTCGAGGGTCGCAGCGAGATCGTGCCGGGAAAGCCGATGTGGTGCTGGGCCATGCCTATGTTGAACGTTGGCGCGATCAGGATATCGGCGCTTTTTTGCGCCTGGCACGCAATGATCTCCGGGCACATCCAATCGGTGCCCAACAAACCGGTGGGGCCGTGCTGCTCGTTGGAGCCGATCGGAATCACGATGGTGCGGCTGCGCTCAAGGAACTGGCCGATCTCGGCCCAGGTCGACAGGTATAAAAGCATGATGGTTTCCTCGTTGGTTTCAATGACTGCGGATGTAATCGCCCGTCTGCCCGGTGCGTGTTCGCGGTTTGGTCGCGATGATCACGAAGGCCGCGCACAGGAACACACAGCCCACGGCGATGAGCCCCGTGTCGAGGCTGCCGGTAGCGGTTTTGGCCCAGCCGATCATGGCCGGGCCCCAGAAACCACCGGACAGTCCGATGGTATTGATCAAGGCAATGCCGCCCGCGGCCGCTTCGCCCTTGATGTGCTCGGAGGGCATCGCCCATAACACGGTGTAGGCCATGAACATCATGCTGATCGACAGGGTCAGCAGTGCCATCGACACCAGCAGGTTGCCGCCTGCCAGGGGATAGAGGATCAGCAGGACGGCGCCGGTGGCAGCAGGGATGGCGCAGTGCAGGCGTCGCTCGCCGAGGCGGTCCGAACGCCGTCCGATCCAATACATACCGAGTGCCGCGCCGACATAAGGCAACGCGGCGTACCAGCCCAACTGCTGGGTGTCGTTGACGCCCAGGGCTTTGATGACGGCCGGCAGCCAGAAGCTCATGGCGTAGATCGAAAAGATGATGCAGAAGTACGCCGATGCCAGGACATATAGCTTGGGGTCGCGCAACACGGCACGAAATGAATGGCTGCGCGCGCTCGCAGTGCCCAGTTCGGTTTCCAGCAACTGCTTTCCGGCGGCATTCAGCCACGGCGCGTCTGCGGGCCGATCACACAGCACGACGTACATGAGCACGCCGAGAAACACACAGGGCAGGCCTTCGATCAGGAACATCCATTGCCACCCGGCCAGGCCGCCGACGCCGGCAAACGTGGTGATCAGCCACGCTGAAATCGGGCCACCCAGGATGCCGCCCATGGGCCCGGCGATAAACACGATGGCAATCGCCCGCGCCATGCGGCTCGGGCCGTACCAACGGGACAGGTAATAGATCATGCCCGGTGCAAAACCGGCTTCGAACACGCCCAGCAAAAAGCGCATGGCATAAAACGTCGGCACGTCGCGCACAAACAGCATGCAGGCGGAGGTGATGCCCCACAGCACCAGAATGCGGCTGAAGGTTTTGCGCGCGCCGATGCGCGGCAGCATAAGGGTGCTGGGCAATTCGAACAGCACGTAGCCGACGAAGAAAATCCCGGCACCGGCGCCGTACGCCGCATCGGACAAGCCCAGGTCGCTTTGCATCTGCAGCTTGGCGAAGCCGACATTGATGCGGTCCAGATAAGCGAAGACGTAGCCGATGAACAACAGCGGCAACAGCCGCCAATTGAGTTTGTGGTAGAGGGCAGCAATGGCCTCGTTGGTTGCGGGTGCCGGAGCGGTTGGCATACGTGTCTCCCATTATTCTTGTGGGTGCTGCGGGCTTGCCAATCCATGGTGCGCCGCGCCATTATCGCCAGCAAGAGCAACTAAGTTCGCGTAGTGTTGCTTTATAGGCAACGCAACCTTTACGACGGTGACCCTCATGCGAGAGATCAATCAACAACGCCTGCGCTACTTTCATGAAGTGCTGATGCACGGTTCTATCCGGGGGGCGGCGGACAGCATCAACACCTCGCCGTCGGTGATCACCCGCCAGATCAAACTGCTGGAAGAAGAACTCGGCGCGAAGCTATTCGAGCGCCAGGCCCGTGGCGTACAACCGACCGAGGCGGCCGCGCATTTGCTTGAATTCTGGCGCGGTTATCGTTCACAGCAGGAGAAACTCGAAGACCAGTTGCAGGCGATCAAGGGCTTGCAGCAAGGCCATGTGCGCGTGGTGATCAGTGAAGGGTATGTCGATGTGCTGGTGGACAACGTGCTCGCGCCTTTCTGCAAGCAGTACCCCAAACTGGAAGTCACGCTGGATATCCTGCCGGTGGTGGATGTGCTCAACGAAGTCGCTGAAAACCGTGCGCACATTGGCCTGGCGTACAACCCGCCGACGCACCCGCACATTGAGTTTCGCGCTGCCTCCTTGCAGCCGGTGATGTTGCTGGTGCGCCCCGACCACCCATTGGCTGTGCGCGGCAGCATGGCCAGTGTGCAGGACGTGCTCGAATGCCCGCTGGTCCTCACCCCCACCACCTTCGGCATCGGGCACGCCATCACCCTGCTTGAGTATGCCGAGAAGATCCAGGTGCGCCCGACCCTGGTCAGCAATTCGCTGGCGGCGCTCAAGCGTCTGGTTGCCAGTGGCGACTTTGCCTCGCTGGCCGGGGAGTTCGCGGCCTCTCGGGAGATCGAAAATGGCGAGCTGGCATCGGTGCTGATCGATCACCCCCTACTGCTGGGGGTGGAAGCCAAATTGCTGGTGAAGGCCGCACGCCCGTTGGCAGCCCCCGCCCAGGAGCTGTTGGACTGGATGCTGGCGCGTTTGCCGATGTTCAAGTCGCAGGCATAAGCAGGCTTACCGGGTGCGGGAAACCAGTTCTGGATTGAACATCCCCTCAAAACGCGCTTTGTTCGCCGCGTAATACGCCGCCACCGCCTTGTCTGCCGTGCTCTCCCGCGCCTGCATCATCAACGCTTCGAGGTCGGCCTGGGGGAGGGAGAAATGCGCAAAGAAGTACGCCACCTCGGGGTGTTCCTGGCTGAAGCCTTTGCGGGCCATGGCGTGGATCTGTTCGGCGCCGCCGAAGATCTGCTTGGGATCCTCCAGGTAGCGCAGCGACCATTTGGAGAACATCCAGTGCGGGCTCCAGGCGTTGACCAATGACCACTTGTCACGCTTGAGATTGCGGTCCATCTCGTTGAGCATGCCGCTTTCCGAAGACCCCACCAGCTTGTAGCCCGTCAACTTGTAGTCCTCGATCGCCTTGACGGTGAGTGTGTACTGGCCGTTGCCGACTTCGGAGGTCAAGATCTTGCCGTCGAACTTCTCGCGGATCCCAGGCTTGTTCAGGTCCTCCACGCTGGCGACTTCTGCAACCGGCACCGAGGTGGGCACGGCCATGCCGATTCGCCCTTCATACAGCACGCCAAGGTCTTCGAGCCGGTCCTTGTACTTGTCGTAGAACGCCTTGTGGGTACTGGGTAGCCAGACCATCGGAATCAGGTCGATGTTGCCGTTGGCCAGCGCCTGGAACTGGATGCCGATGTCGGCCATCACCAACTTGACCGGTTGCTTGAGATGCTCTTGCAAGGCCGTACTGGCGAGCTTGACGGTGATTTCCGTGTCGGACCAGTTCACCCAACCGATGCGGACCGGTGGTTTTTCCTCTGCTTGGGTCACCGCCGCACTGGCTCCCAGCGCAAGGCCGAGCAGGTAGGCACAGGCTTTTTTCCGATAGTGCACATGAGCATTCATCAGGCGTCCTCCTAAGGGGTGAGGCCGATCTTAGCGATGAGTTCAGGGCCCCGCAATAAAAATGTACATGCATGTCGACCATTATTGACACCTATGTACATTTATCCTAATTTCAGATCGCCGAGCCTGATGATGCCCACTACGGAGCACAGAATAATGTCCAGCGATCCCCTGCTGCAGCCTTACAAAATCAAGCACCTGACCCTGCGCAATCGGATCATGACCACGGCCCACGAGCCGGCCTACCCGGTGGACGGCATGCCGCAGGCGTTATACCGCGCCTACCACGTCGAACGTGCCAAGGCGGGCGTGGCCTTGACCATGACCGCAGGTTCCGCCGCCGTATCACGGGACAGCCCGCCGGTGTTCAACAACGTGCTGGCGTACAAAGATGAGGTGGTCGGCTGGTTGAAGGACCTGACCGATGAGTGCCACGAACACGGCGCGGCGGTGATGATTCAGCTAACGCACCTGGGCCGTCGTACACGCTGGGACAAGGCCGACTGGCTGCCGGTGGTCTCGCCCTCGCACCGCCGCGAGGCGTCACACCGCTCCTTCCCGAAGAAGCTGGAAGACTGGGACATCGAGCGGATCATCAAGGACTACGTCGACGCCGCCGAGCGTATGAAAGCGGCCGGATTGGATGGCCTGGAACTGCAAGCCTACGGTCATTTGATGGACCAGTTCTGGTCGCCACTGACCAACGAGCTAGAGGGCCCTTACGGTGGTTCCCTGGAAAACCGCATGCGCTTTACCTTCGACGTCCTGCGCGGCATTCGCCAGCGCGTCGGTGAAGACTTTCTGCTGGGCGTGCGCTACACCGGTGACGAAGCGCTGCCGGGCGGGTTCACCGCCAACGAAGGCCTGCAGGTGTCGCACATGCTCAAGGACAGCGGGCTGGTGGACTTCCTCAACGTGGTACGCGGGCACATCGATACGGACGCGGGCCTGACCGACGTGATTCCGATCCAGGGCATGCGCAACTCGCCGCACCTGGAGTTTGCCGGCGAGATCCGCGCGTCCACCGGATTCCCCACCTTCCACGCGGCGAAAATCCCGGACGTCGCCACCGCACGCTACGCCATCGCATCGGGCAAGGTGGACATGGTCGGCATGACCCGCGCCCATATGACCGACCCACATATCGTGCGCAAGATCATCGAGCGGCGTGAAGAAGATATCCGGCCCTGTGTCGGCGCCAACTACTGCCTGGACCGCATCTACCAGGGTGGCGCTGCCTACTGTATCCACAACGCGGCGACCGGCCGGGAAACCAGCATGCCCCACGACATTCCCAAGGCGGCCGTAAAGCGCAAAGTGCTGGTTATCGGCACGGGCCCGGCAGGGCTGGAAGCCGCAAGGGTTGCCGGCGAGCGCGGCCATGAGGTGACAGTACTGGAAGCGGCAGACCGGCCCGGCGGGCAAATCCGCCTGACCGCCCTGAGCGAGCGGCGTCGCGAAATGATCGGCATCATCGACTGGCGCATGGCCCAGTGCGAACGCCTTGGCGTGACATTCCACTTCAATACCTGGGCCGAGGCCGAGACGGTGCTGGCCCATGAGCCGGACGTGGTAATCGTCGCCACCGGCGGCATGCCCCATACCGAGGTGCTCGCCGAGGGCAATGAACTGGTGGTGTCGACCTGGGACATCATTTCAGGCGACGTCAAACCGGGGCGTCATGTGTTGATCTTCGACGATGCCGGCGACCATGCCGCGCTGCAAGCCGCCGAGGTGATTGCGCAAAGCGGCGCGAGCGTCGAAATCGTCACCCCGGACCGCGCGTTCGCCCCGGAAGTCATGGCCATGAACCTGGTGCCCTACATGCGCAGCCTGCAGGACCTGGACGTGATCTTTACCGTGACCTATCGGGTCGAGTCGGTGGAGAAACGCGACGGTCGGCTGGTCGCCCGTTTTGGCAGTGACTACGGCACGGTGCACAAACAGCGGGTGGTCGACCAAGTGGTGATCAACCATGGCACGGTTCCGCTGGACGACCTGTACTTCGACCTGCGCGCGCACTCCAGCAACGGCGGCGCGGTCGAGCAGCACGATTTGATTGCCGGCAACGTGCAGAACATCGTGACCCACGCCGAGGGCCGCTTCCAGTTGTTCCGGATCGGCGATGCGGTGGCCGCACGCAATACCCATGCGGCGATCTACGATGCGTTGCGGTTGGTCAAGGACCTCTAAAAAAGCTCAAACACGCCCGGTGCGGTTTCGGCGTAGCCAAATGCCCCATAGAAGCGGTCCAGTTCACGCCGCTTCAACGCCTTGCCGGTGAACACGCTGACGTACTGCGGAATACGCCGGAACCGCACCACCACATCCTCGGTGGTGTTCATCGAGATATAGCCGATCTGCGTCAGGTAGATGGTCCGGGCACGCACATCGGCCGCCTCTTCATCGTAGCCAAAACGCCGGAACATACCGGTCAGCGCGTTGATACGGGTGTCATCGGCCAACGCGATTTCTGCCGAGACATCCGCCGACTGCATCGCCCAACTGCGTACGGCAAATTCGAATTGCGAGTCGAACAATTCCGGGTTCAACCAGCACTCGAAGACGTTGAGGATGGCTTCGGAAATACTCTCGGCATAACGTTCGCACTGGTGCACCAGGTTGCCGGTGTTCTTGTCGCGCCAGCGGGTCAGCAAGGCGGCGAGCAATTGCTCGCGGTCCTCATAGAACCAATAGAAACTGGTACGCGACAAGCCCAATTGCTTGGCCAGTGGCATGACGCGTACGGCGTCGATGCCGGACTCTTTCAAGGCGGCGTAAGCGGCGTCCAGCCACACGTCGACCGAGCCTCGCCAGCCGGTGTCCTGGGCCTTGCCTCGCGGTTTTACGGTGTGCGACATCCGGGGGTTACCTTTGCCAGGGAATTGCACGCCACTCTACACCGCAAGACGTGCAGCGCACAGGGAATGTACATCGACGTACATTTCCTGTACGCCCTGCCTGACCCATCGTTTGGGCAGTTTGAAGGCTCAACGCCCCCAACCTTGCACTAACTTGAACGATTCTGCGCTTTTACCTCTCCATTAAGCAGGACCCCAGACACAAGAACGGCTTGTGTCAGTCCTTGTGCGAGCTACGAACCCGGCACCCTAGGCGCCCTTCACCGCGCTCGCCTACGACGACCTTGAGGTAAAGGCCATGGCCGCGAACACGCGTGAAGCATCGACACCCTTCGTCCCGGACGAACTCGCCAGGAATGCCGAACTGTTCTACGAAGCAGATCGATTGGAGAAAGCCGCCTACGACATCATTGACACTAGCCTGGCGGATGCCGATGCCTGGCTGCGTTTTTCTGAAGCCAAGCGGGTGGCCGAGACGAAACGCGCTGAAGCGTACCAAGACCTGCTGCGCATCCGGCGCACTACAGTGGGGTCGAGGCCCCGGCAAGGACAGTGCTGCGACAGGTGATGTGCGCCTGCGCGATGCAGACCTGAAAGAGTAGCCAGCTACGGAAAACCCGACTTTACTCGTCGGGATGCCGCGCGCCGCAACAATTGAACCCTGTGACAGGGGCGCCGGTCATACAGCGGCTGGGAGCCCCTCTAACTCGTCTATGGAAACAGCAGTGAAAAACCTGACTCGTGCAGAACTGGAGGCGCAAGTCCTGCATTTGCGTGCCCTGCTGGAAGGCGCAGGCCTTGATCCGTTGTCAGGTTCACCTGGCAATGGCGCGGCGCAGCGCTCTGTGGATGAAACGCAAGCGTGCTACCGCCAGGCGGTGCTCGACCTGTCCAGCATGCGCGTTGAGCACACCGCACTGCGTCAGAGCGAAGAACGCTTTCGCACAATCCTGGAGACGGTCGAGTCGGCGTTCGCCATCGTCAAGGTCAAGTTTGACGCCGATGACCGACCGATCGACTACCGCTTCGTCGAAGCCAACCCGGCCTTCGAGCATCAAGCCGGGGTCGACCTGCGCGGCAAGTGGGTCACCGAATTCGCGCCGGACCTGGAACAGTTCTGGTTCGAGACCTACGGGCACGTGGCCAAGACCGGTGAGCCGGCAACCTTCGAAAGCTATGCCGAAGCATTCAAGCGCTGGTTCGATGTACGCGCGGTGCGCGTTGGTGATCCGGCTGACCGGCAAATCGCAATTATCTTCAGCGACGTCACTGAACGCCGCAACGCCGAGGAGCGCCTGCGCATCAGCGAGGCAGTGGCGCGGCAAAACGTGGAGCGTGTACAACTGGCGCTGGCTGCCGGCGCAATCATCGGCACCTGGCACTGGGACATTCCCAGCGACCGCTTCAGCATCGATGAAGCCTTCGCCCGCGCCTTTGGCGTGGACCCGGCCTTGGGCCATGAGGGCCTTAGCCTCGCGCAGGTGATGACCTCGGTACACCCGGAAGACCGGGAGGGACTGACCACCGCCATCCATGCTGCGATTGCCCGGGGTGGCGCCTATGCCCACCAGTACCGCGTGCGTCGCGATGACGGTCGATATTATTGGATCGAAGCCAATGGGCGCGTTGACCTTGCCGAAGATGGCACACCGTTGACGCTGCCGGGCGTGGTCATCGATGTGGAGAGTCGCCGCTCTGTCGAGGCTGAGCGCGACCGTGCGACTGCCGCACTGCGCGCCCTGAATGAAACCCTGGAACAACGCGTGGCCGAGCGCACCGTCGAATTGATCCAGGCCGAAGAAAAACTGCGACAGTCACAGAAAATGGAAGCCGTGGGCCAATTGACCGGCGGCCTCGCCCATGACTTCAACAACCTGCTCGCAGGTATCTCCGGGGCGTTGGAACTTACCGGGCTGCGCATCGCACAAGGGCGCTGGCAAGAAGTGGACAAGTACATCAGCACCGCACAGGGTGCGGCCAAGCGTGCGGCGGCGTTGACCCATCGTCTGCTGGCGTTCTCGCGCCGGCAGACCCTGGACCCACGGCCAACCGATGTGAACGTGCTGATGGAAGGTATGGGCGAACTTATCCAGCGTACGGTAGGCCCCAGCATCACGGTCGACACCCTCGGTGCCAGCGGCGTATGGCCGACACTGGTGGATGCCAGCCAGTTGGAAAACGCCCTGCTGAACCTGTGCATCAACGCTCGGGATGCCATGCCCCACGGCGGGCGTATCCGCATTGAAACCGCCAATGTATGCGTGGATGCTGCCACCGCCAGCGCCCACGACTTGACCGAAGGGGAATACCTGACGCTGACAGTCAGCGACACCGGCACGGGCATGACGCCCGAAATCATGGCCAAGGCGTTCGATCCGTTCTTTACCACCAAGCCCATCGGCCAGGGTACCGGCCTGGGGCTGTCGATGATTTACGGGTTCGCCAAGCAATCCGGCGGGCAGGCACGGATTGCATCGCAGGTCGGGCGCGGCACGGCGATCAGCCTTTACCTGCCGCGCTACCAGGGGCAGGCCATCGAGGCCGATCCTGAACTGGACAGTACCAGCGCCACCCCGGCCGAGCGCGGCGAGACCATCATGATCGTGGACGATGAACCCAGTGTGCGCACCCTGCTGATGGATGTACTGGGCGGACTCGATTACAGCCTGATCGAAGCGAGCGACAGCATTACCGGCCTCAAGATCCTGCGCTCCGACGTGCATATCGACCTGCTGATCACCGATGTCGGCCTGCCCGGCGGCATGAACGGTCGACAGATGGCCGATGCTGGCCGAGAAGTACGGCCGGCGCTGAAAACCCTGTTCATCACCGGCTATGCCGAAAGCACCATCATCGGCGACAACAGCCTCGGGCCGGGGATGCAGGTGCTGACCAAGCCGTTTGCGATAGACACCTTGACGGCGCGAGTGCGGGAGTTGATCGAGTCGTAGCTATCAAGTGAAGGCAGTGAAGGGCAACCCTCAATTCATCGCGCAAAGACAGCCGTTGATTGATGATTGCGCCTCACACCAGCATTGCCGGCCGGCGTATTTATCCGCCCCTCGACACCTATTCAGCCGCCTTGAATCGGTCACGTGTGTAAGCCATTCGAGCCTCTGGACACAAAGAATGCCCGGACACTTGTGGGATAGATATCAACGCCGCCGGTAACTTTTCTGTCCGGAGGGCGTGAGGCAGTACACCCCACCCCGCGGGCCGGTGCAGTAAGTACCACTGCCGCAGCCGCAGCTGCCCGTACGACCTTGCAGCGGTTGCAACGCGGGCCGTGACTGCTGATTACCGGTGTAGGCCAGACAACTTCTTTTCGAGACACTGATGGAGCCGTCGTTGCACAGGAATACGTCCCCATCACAACCGGCAATCCCACCCTTGCGACCTGAGCAAGGCGTATTGGCAGCCAGGCTGATCGTGCTCGACAGCATCAGGACAACGCCCAGCATGATCATCCGGTGATGAGAACGAGACATTACGTACCCTCAAACGATAGCGAAGACGCAATCAAGCACAGGGTTTCCTGCCGCAGATCCAATTCAGGTGTGACGTGCGTGGCGTGTCTTGAGGAGGAAAAACCAAGGGTGATTTGATCTCCATCTCACCCGAGCTGTCAGTCAATGGCGCCGAGTCGCCCATGGTGATTCGCGCCGCGGCCTTCATGATCCACTGATCCACATTGGCATCGCCCGAGCCCTTGACCATCGTCACCTGGGGCAGGCCACTGTCCGACTTGAAGCGATACGCCAACGTCACGATCTTGGCTGCACCCGAGGCATTGACGGCCTCGAATACTTCCCCTACCGCCAGACGTCGCGTCTGCAAACTGACGAAACCTTTCATCCACAGTTGCTGATAACGCTGGGCCTGGCTTTCATTGAGCGGCTGCCCTGCTCTACGCAGACGGTTCATCGCCTCCCAGGCGTCATCGCGGCAGCGTTCGACCGCATCCAGATACAGCGCCAGCGCACCCGGCAAATCCTGCGGGCCACCCTTGCCCTCCTCCATGAGTCGCCCCAGTTGCAACACGGCGTTCTTGCCCGAGAGGCGGTAAAACTCACGTGCCTTGACATAGTCCACCGGCTCACCCTCACCGCGCTCGGCCATCTGCCCCAAGAGCACATTCACAGCCGGGTCAAGCTGGGCGGCCTCGACGAATAGCGCATGGGCCTGGCCGAAGTCTTGATCGACGCCGTAGCCGCCTTCCTGATACAACTTGCCCAGCATGGCCTTGCACGTGGCATTTCCATAACCCGCGTAGCGTTCGATATACCGCAGATTATCTCGCTCAAACGGCTTCTGGCCGGCGATCCACATACAGCGAAGGCCAACGAGTGGAGCGTTGTAGTCGGCGGGTCGGGTCAGGCTCTGGCAGCCCGTGATAGAGATCAACAGCAGTAGAAAAGTAAGCGTCTTGAACATGGCATCCATGCGTCCACTGAGAAACACGTGAAATCATTATGCCACTAATCAAGTCGACGGGGTCGGCTTGACGTTTACCGAAAGCACTACGGCCCGTGTATCGCTGCTGCTCAAGGCGGACGCGTGTTCGCGGAGCAACTCGGTATAAATGATACTTGTCGCAGGCCGGCACGAACGGCGGTGGGGTTTTCGCTTCGCCGAGCCCATAAACCGTGTGCCGCCCCTCCCGGAGACGCGACGCCAGTCGAGTGAAATCACTGTCGCTGGATACCAGGAGGTTTAAGCACGGAGCCCAACACCAGGCGCGAGCTGAAGGTCCCTGTAGAAAAGCCAAATTACAGGCAAAAAAAAGCCACTCTATTGAGTGGCTTTTTCTTTGTGTTTGGAGCGGGAAACGAGACTCGAACTCGCGACCCCGACCTTGGCAAGGTCGTGCTCTACCAACTGAGCTATTCCCGCGTCTTGGTGATGCGCATTCTATAGAATTATCAGAAGCGGTCAACCCTTTGATTCAAAAAAGTTTTATTTCTTTTCAACAGTGGTGCGCAGATGTGGCCAGGCAGCACGCAAATACTGGAGCATGGACCACAGGGTCAGGCCGGCCGCGACGAGCAGCAAGGCGTAGCCCAGCAGGACCCAGAAGGTGAAGTGCGACGGGTTGGCTAGCAGGATGACCAGCGCAAGCATCTGCGCAGCAGTTTTCCATTTGCCCATGTTGGAAACGGCCACGTGGGCGCGGGCGCCGATTTCAGCCATCCATTCGCGCAAGGCGGAAACGACGATCTCACGGCCGATGATCACGGCGGCAGGCAGGGTCAGCCACAGGTTGCCGTGTTCTTGCACCAGCAACACCAGGGCGACGGCCACCATGAGCTTGTCAGCCACCGGGTCCAGGAACGCGCCAAACGGCGTGCTCTGCTCCAGGCGCCGGGCCAGATAACCGTCGAGCCAGTCGGTGGCGGCCGCGAAGGCGAACACGGAACTGGAGGCCGCATAGCTCCATTCGTACGGCAAATAGAACAACAGAATGAAAATCGGAATAAGCAGGACGCGTAGAACGGTGATCAGATTAGGGATATTCATCGGCACAACTGGCTACGAGGTGGAAAGGCATTCTATTCGCTGTGCAGACTTGCATAAATCAACTCAGCGAGCTTTTTACTGATACCGGGTGCTTTGGCAATTTCGTCAATGCTGGCACGGGATAGCTCCTGCAAGCCACCAAAATGTTTAAGCAGATCACGCCGACGCGTCGGGCCGACACCCGCCACCCCTTCCAGGGTTGAGGTTCGCCGGGTTTTGCCACGTCGGGCACGGTGGCCGGTAATGGCGAAACGGTGGGCTTCGTCGCGAATCTGTTGAATCAGGTGCAGGGCGGGTGAGTCGCCCTTCAAAGTGAACTCATGGGCCGCATCATTCAAGTACAACGTCTCGAAACCGGCCTTGCGCGTGGCGCCCTTGGCCACGCCGAGCAGGATCAGGTCGGGCACCGCGAGTTCGTTAAGCACATCACGGGCCATTGACAGCTGGCCCTTGCCGCCGTCCACCAGCAGGATATCCGGCAGCTTGCCCTCCCCGTCCTTGAGTTTGCTGAAGCGTCGCGTCAGGGCCTGGTGCATGGCCGCGTAATCGTCACCGGCGGTGACGCCTTCGATGTTGTAGCGCCGGTAGTCGGACTTAATCGGTCCTTCCGGCCCGAACACCACACAGGACGCCACGGTGGCCTCACCGCTGGAGTGGCTGATGTCGTAGCACTCGAGGCGCTGGGGCGGTTCGTCCAGGTTGAGGACTTCGGCCAGGGCGTCAAAGCGCGCGGCGACGTGCTGTCGATTGGCCAGGCGTGCGCCCAGGGCCTGCTCGGCGTTGGTCACGGCCAGTTGCTGCCAGCGCGCGCGCGTGCCGCGTACGCGATGACTGATGTCCAGCTCGCGGCCGCGCAGTTCGTGGATCGCCTCGATCAAGGTGGGGAAGTCTTCATGCACCACGTTGACGATCAGCTCCGACGGCAAGTCGCGCTCAGGGCTGCTGACATAGTACTGGCCCAGGAACGCGGCCATGACTTCGGCGACTTCCTCGTCGATACCGGTCTGCGGGAAGAAGTTCTTGCTGCCCAGCACCCGCCCGCCCCGTACGCTGATCAGGTGCACACAGGCGCCGCCCGGATTCACGAACGCCGCGATCACATCCACGTCACCGGTGCCGCCTTCCATGCTTTGCTGATCCTGGACGCGACGCAGCAGGGAGATCTGGTCGCGCAGCCCTGCAGCCCGTTCGAAATCCAGGGTACCGGCGGCCTGCTCCATGGCGCCAGAGAGTTCATCGGTGAGGGCATTGCTGCGACCTTCGAGGAACATCACCGAATGGCGCACATCTTCCGCGTACTCCGCCGGCTCAACCAAACCCACGCACGGCGCCTTGCAACGCTTGATCTGGTATTGCAGGCACGGCCGCGTACGGTTCTTGTAGAAGCTGTCTTCGCACTGGCGCACAAAAAAGGTCTTTTGCAGCAGGCTCAGGCTTTCGCGAATCGCACCGGCACTGGGATAGGGCCCGAAATACTTGCCCTTGGCCTTTTTGGCACCGCGGTGAATGCTCAGGCGCGGGAAATTACCGTCGGATAAAAACACGTAGGGGTAGGATTTATCGTCGCGCAGCAGGATGTTGTAGGGCGGCCGCCATTCCTTGATCAGAGTCTGCTCAAGCAGCAGCGCTTCGGTTTCATTGGCGGTGATGGTGGTTTCGACCTGGGCGATACGCGCCACCAGCGCAGCGGTCTTCGGCGCCAGGCCGCTCTTGCGAAAGTAGCTCGCGAGGCGGTTTTTCAGGTTCTTGGCTTTGCCCACGTACAGCAGGCGCGCCTCGCTGTCGAACATGCGGTACACGCCGGGGCGGCCACTGCAGGTTGAGAGGAAGGCACTGGGATCAAACGGCGTGGTCATGTCAGGCGCTGGCGTCCACCATGCCGTGACGCACCGCGAGCAGGGTCAATTCAACATCACTGCTGATGGCGAGCTTCTCGAAAATGCGATAACGGTAGGTGTTGACGGTCTTGGGCGAGAGGCACAGTTTGTCTGAGATCGTCTGCACCTTCTGGCAGCCGACAATCATCAAGGCGATCTGGATTTCCCGCTCCGACAACGCGTCAAATGGCGAGTCGCTGACAGGCTGGAAGGATTTGATCGCCAACTGCTGGGCAATCTGCGGGCTGATGTAGCGCTGGCCGGCAAACACCAGGCGAATGGCTTGCACCATTTCCGCCAGGCCTGCGCCCTTGGTCAGGTAGCCGGCAGCCCCTGCCTGCAAGAGGCGGGTAGGAAACGGATCTTCCTCGCACACGGTGACCACCACGACTTTGATGTCCGGATGGCTGCGCAACAATTTGGTCGTGGCGCCAAGCCCACCGATACCGGGCATCTTGACGTCCATCAACACCACATCGGGCTTCAACTCCCGGGCCTTGATCAGGGACTCTTCCCCCGATTCGGCCTGGCCGACTACTTGCAGGCCATCGATGTCAGCCAGCATTCGTGTAATGCCTGTACGAACGAGATCATGGTCATCGACTACTAGCACCCTAATCAAGCAGACACCTCGCGATATGGTCTTATAGGTTGCTGAACACCTTAGCAAAAAACCAAGGCGCAGACCTAGCTGCAAGCGTCATATATATAGAGTTTGAGGGCGCAGTAACCGCCTGCCGAACGACAGGCGGCCAGATTTACTGGGCGACGGGTCAGGAATCCTGGGGGGAAACCTTGGCTTTTCCATTTGATGAAACAGAATGTTCGGCCAGGGTCGACGTCAGACGGCGGATTGCATCCTGGTCTTCCTTGAACATGGAGCGGTAGTCAACCAGCACCTTCTCTTCGACATGGCTCAGGTTTTCCAGTTGAATCGGCGTGGCAGTACCGGTCAACACGTACAACAGATCCACACCCCTTGCGGCGACACGCGACAAGTAATCAGCCTTGGGCGCACGCCCTCCACTTTCGTATTTACCTTGGGCGTTGGCCTCGACGCCGCCTATTTCACCAAAAACTTTTTGCGACAGACCTAGTCGCTCTCTTTCTTGCCGCAAGCGCGAACCGATTCCACTCATTTGGATGTATGATCCTATTTTTTCACACCCCAAGAGGTGACGTACTCATCTCGTTTTACACAAACTTGAACGGTTTTGAACTATGCCCGATATTCGTACAGCTGCACAAGCCAAAGCCTGGCTGGAACACCAAGGGAAATCCGTTCAGGCATTCGCCCGTGAACATGGCGTAGATCCGGCAACCACCTATCAAGTGCTCGCAGGGCGCAAAAAGGGACGGCGTGGAGAGGCCCATAAGGTAGCGGTCCTTCTGGGCATGAAAGAGGGGATCATCCTTGCTGAGGCCGATGGTCAAAACAACGGTCAGGAAGTCGGCTCCTGAAAGCAGTATGCGCTTATTAGGATTGAGCGCATGGTTTAGCTTGAACCGCAGACACGCTCCATTCGCCAGAAGCAGTCTTCATCACCAACGATACTGAACCCCATGCGCTGATAGAGCACCCTGGCCGGATTCGACTTGTATACGGTCAACCGCAACAGGCCCAGCGCCTGCGCCTTGAGCGCCATCTGCTCCAACACCCAGCTTCCTGCGCCAAGCCCACGACACCCCTCGAGCATATGTAACTCGCGGATATACAGCGCCCTGCTGTCGCGGCTCAGGCTGATGAAACCCAGGACGCTTTCATCCCGGCAAATCAGCCAGTTTTCGCGGCCGGCCCAGGCGATATCGAAGCCATCGTTGGACCACAGCAACCGGTACTGCAAGTAATAGGGGTTCATGGCCTGATGGGTCAGGGTTCTTGCAAATGGCAGATCCTGATCCGTCGCGGCGCGCAGATTAAAGGCCATTTAAAGCACCACCACGTTGCCAGCCCAACGACCGTCATCTCGACGGGCAATCACCAGCGCCTCGCCGACGCCCGGCGCGGCGACCAGCAACCCACCATCAGCGGCCCAGATAGCGCTGCGACCGGCACAGACCCAGCCACCCGAGGGGCCACCATGGTTGGCCATCAACACCACCAGACCATGCTCGGCGGCATAACCCTGGAGTAACGCACTGTCGGTTGCGTAGCCACCTTCGCTGATCAGCACCCCGGCGGCGTATACCGTTGCGCCCGAGTCCGCAGCAGCACGTGGATGGCTGGCGTGGGAAAAGTCCGCGCACACCGCCAGCGCAACCCGGTCACGCCCCAACTCAAGGGTCGCACCGCCCTGCCCCGGTACAAACGCCACTTCCTCGCCTGCATGCAAATGTTGCTTGGTATAGATCGCCAGGGAGCCATCCGCGCCCAGCACCAGAGCGCCAATCAGCACGCCATCTTCAGGTGCCAGGCGGACCGGCATACCCACCACCGCCGTCAGTTGCAGCGTCCGCGCCAACTCGCGTAACGGCGCCAGCACAGCGTCCTGCGGAGCAATGGCCAATGCGGCCGCCAACGACGGCTCGTAGCCCGTCAATGACAATTCAGGAAACACCAGCAATTGCACACCGTGCTCTGCGGCTGTGCGCATCAATGCCAGGTGGCGTTCGATATTCGCCGGCACATCGCCAGGGATGGAAATGGATTGAGCTGCAGCAAGGGTAAAGGCAGTCATGGTCGCGTCCGAGCAATCATTATTTTCAAGTGTAGCCAGCATATCGGCACCCTCCTCATAGCCGTAAGCCCCCCAGGTGATAGAAATTACTGATTGAATACTCTCGCGTGCCTCTAGTAAGCTCCCCCCATCATTTGGAGACACACCATGTTGCAACTCACCCACACTCGGGTTTGCCCTGCTGCCAGCGCCCCGCGCTCGGTGTCGGCTACCCGTGTGAACGGTTCGAGCGCACTGGTCAGCTTTTATTTTGGGTATTGGTTTAGCCACTGGCGCGCCTGATACCTGAAATCGGCGCCCACTACTCAAGGGGTCGCCTACCAGAGAAATCTAACCCCCGGTCGGCTCCCCGACCGGGGGTTTTGTTTTTTCAGGCCTCAATAATTTTGCTTCACACCGAACATTAAAAGGACTCACGACATGAACTACGCCACTTATTACCGTTACGACACTTCGACTGCATGGCGATTTAGCAAGCTCCGTTCGGGACAGCCTGCCGCCTCCGACCGGTCACCTATTGGTGGCAAGCCAACACACGTAGCCAGTACGGCCAATTGTCGAACACCCCAGTAGGCCAAGCGCGCGGGAATAACCCGCCGCTTGCCCAGGAAGCCTTGAATATGAACTCTGCCACCGCCGCTCTGCCCGTTTCGAACCTGACCAGCGCCAATGAAGCCCTGACCCAGCGCCTGCCCAGTTCCCTTGAGCTTAAACACCAGCTCCCCCTCAGCCCGTTCCTCAACGAGCAAATCCACGCCCATCGCCAAGCCGTGCGCGCCATCCTCAATGGCGAAGACTCACGCCTGCTGGTGATTGTCGGCCCGTGTTCGATCCACGACCCCGAATCGGCCATGGAATACGCACGCAACTTGAAGAAACTCGCGCTGGACGTCAGCGACCAGATGCTGCTGGTGATCCGCGCCTACGTCGAAAAACCGCGCACCACCATCGGCTGGAAAGGCTTGGCCTACGACCCGCATCTGGACGGCAGCGATGACATGGCAGCAGGCCTGACCCTGTCTCGCGAGCTGATGCGCGAAATGCTGCGCCTGGGCCTGCCGGTGGCCACCGAGCTGCTGCAACCCATGGCCGCCGGCTACTTCGATGACCTGCTCAGTTGGGTCGCGATCGGCGCGCGCACCACCGAATCGCAGATCCACCGCGAAATGGCCAGCGGCCTGGGCATGCCCGTGGGCTTCAAGAACGGCACCGATGGCGGCGTCGCCATCGCCTGCGACGCCATGCGCTCGGCCGCCCACCCGCACCGCCACTTCGGCGTCGACAGCCAGGGCCACCCGGCAATCATCCAGACTCCCGGCAACCCCGACACGCACCTGGTGCTGCGCGGCGGCCACCGTGGGCCGAACTACGATGCGCAGCATGTGGCGCAGGTGAAGCACGACCTGGCCAAATCCAAAGTGGCGGCGCGTATCATGGTCGATTGCAGCCATGCCAACAGCGGCAAGGACCCATTGCGCCAACCGGCAGTGTTCAACGATGTGCTGGAGCAGCGTTTGCAGGGCGACACCTCGCTGATCGGCGTGATGCTCGAAAGCCACCTGTTCGAAGGTTGCCAGCCGTTGAGCCCATCGATGAAATACGGCGTATCGGTGACCGACGGCTGCCTGGGCTGGAACGCCACCGAGCAACTGCTGCGCAGTGCCGCCGAGCGCCTTCGCGCCCAGGCCTGATCGAGACAGGCGCTGCTACAACGGGTACAGCGCCTCATCAAGCCCCGAAACACCGGCGATGCTTTGGGCATCAGGTGCGAATGGAGACGTTTCCTACAGGAACTGGCGACAGTGGCGCGGCACTCGTGATTCCTGGTAAAGAGTCCTTTTCAGAGACGGCGGTTTTTCCGAAGGAACGACGGGCGGATACTCGACTCCATTGTTCATATCCCCTTCAGGAGTTACTGATGTCTACCCCCACGCAAAACGTACCAGCCTTCGGCCTCGGCACCTTCCGCCTGCAAGGCCAGGTGGTGATCGACTCCGTGAGCACTGGCCTGGAACTGGGCTACCGCGTGATCGACACCGCGCAAATCTACGAGAACGAAGCCGATGTCGGCCAGGCCATCGCCAACAGCGGCGTACCGCGTGATGAGCTGTTTATCACCAGCAAGATCTGGATCGCCAACTTCGCCAAAGGCCAGTTGATTGGGAGCCTCAAGGAGAGCCTGCGCAAGCTCAAGACCGACTACCTCGACCTGACCCTGATCCACTGGCCATCACCGGAAGACCAGGTGCCGGTCGCCGAATTCATGGGCCAATTGCTTGAAGCCAAACGCCAGGGCCTGACGCGCCAGATCGGTATTTCCAACTTCACCATAGACCTGATGAAGCAGGCTATCGCCGCCGTCGGCGCCGAGCATATCGCCACCAATCAGGTCGAACTGCACCCCTACCTGCAAAACCGCAAGGTGGCGGATTTCGCAGCCGCCAACGGTATCCAGATTACGTCGTACATGACCCTGGCCTACGGCGAGGTGCTCAAGGACCCGGTGATCCAGCAGATCGCCGAACGCCATCAGGCCACCCCGGCGCAAGTGACCCTCGCTTGGGCCACGCAGTCGGGTTATGCGGTGATCCCCTCGTCGACCAAGCGTGCCAACCTGGAAAGCAACCTCAAAGCCCTGCAACTGGCCTTGAGCGATGCCGACATGGCACAGATTGCCGGCCTGGAGCGCGGCCACCGCTTGACCAGCCCCAAGGGTATCGCGCCGAAGTGGGACTAGAGACCGGCCACGTGGCCGCGGGATAACTCCCGCAGCCACGGCAACACCCTCAGGCCCGCCGTGGCATTGGGTGGATCGACGATATCCATGAAGTGTTCCAGATTGACGTTGTCGGGTACGCCCGGCAGGCGTACCAGTACATCCGGCGATGCGCCTACCGGCGGGCCCGGCTCCAGCAGGTCGTAGACCAGCACATGGCGAGCCTGAGGCTGGGCACCAGAGGTATGGAGCGTCAGGCCCGAATTGATGATCAGTACATCAAAGGGCCTGGCCGGGATGGCGGCGAGTATCTGGACTTCTTCAAAGGTTTGCACCGGCACGATCCGGTGGTACCCCAATCGATTGAGCATTTTTTCGATGTGCAGCCGTTGCATGTGCTGTTCATCGGCGATCAGGATGGTGAGTGCTTTGTTCGGCATGGCAACCCCCTGGGCAGGCAGTGCTCGTCAGTGAGCGAGGCCCATTTTCCAGACATATCTCCAAGACAAAATCAGGCATGTTCCCCCTTCGCGTAGGAGTTATCCCAAACCTACCGAATGGCCATGTTCCGCACTCAAGCCTGCCTGCAGTAGCGAACCAGCGCGTCATGCAAGCGCTCGATGGCCACGCCGATTACCGCCAACGCGGCGCCCAGCGCATCACTGTCGCGCCGCTCACAGACACCCTCCAACGTCTCGCAACAGCTGATCAGCGCCTGGGCCTTGACCATACGAGCCCCGCCCTTGACGCGATGGGCCAGGTCATAGAGCTTGGCAAAATCAACCGACGTCGGAAGATGTGCGAGCACCGCGCGGTCTTCCAGCAGGCTCCCGATCAAGGGCTCCAGCAACTCGTTGAGCGCGTACTTGTCGCCATCGGTCAGGGTGATCAGCGCACTTAAATCAAACACCGCTGCAGCGTGATCCGTGACGGCACCGAAGGTGAGCGCGGCCAAGGCCATGCGCAGGTCGTCAAGCCCGGTAGGCTTGAACAAGCAACCGTCCATGCCGGCTTCCTGGCAACGTTCGACCTCCTGTGGCTGGGCATTCGCCGTGAAACCGAGCAACAGGCACGGCGTCAGCCCGCGCTGGCGTTCTTGTTCACGAATATCGCGCGCCAACGCATAACCGTCCTTAAAGGGCATATTGCAATCGGTGATCACACCGTCAAAACCACCGCCCTGCCACAACTCAAACCCTTGGTTGCCATCCTCGGCGGTGACGATGCGATGCCCCAGAAAGCTCAGCTGTCGCGCCAGCAACACGCGGTTGGCCGGGTAGTCGTCTACCACCAGGATATTCAACGCGCGCGCCGACGGCACAGGCGGCACAGGCGGGGCCGCCGGCACCGCAGCACTCATCAGCAGAGCCAAGGTCACGTCCACGCGCGTGCCCTTGCCCAACACACTGCTCAAGTGCAGTTGGCCGCCCATCATTTCGCACAGATTACGGCTGATCATGAGCCCCAGGCCCGAACCGCTGCGCGACGATTGCTCGTTATTGCTGCCCTGGACAAACGGGTTGAACAGGCGCTGCTGGTCTTCGGCGCTGATGCCAATGCCCGTGTCTTCCACCCATAACCGCAGGCTCAGCGGTCCATCCGCTATGGCCTGGTCCGCCTGTGCGCCCAGGCGTACTTCACCGGTGGAGGTAAACTTGATGGCGTTACCCAGCAGGTTGGACACCACCTGCTTGAAACGCAGCGGGTCGGTCAATACCGAACGGTCGATCAAGGGGTCGAGGTCCACCTGCAGCACCAGGCCCTTGTCCCGTGCCAGCCCCTCGAATACCCGCGCCACTGAGCCCAGCAGTTCATGCAGGTTGGCCGGCTCCAGGCTGAGGGAGAGATGGCCGGATTCAATTCGCGCGATATCGAGAATATCGCCGATCAGCTCCAGCATGCCCCGCGAAGCGACCGACGCCACCTCCAGCGCATCGCGGTCAGCCCTGCCCTGCTCGGCGTTTTTCAGGGCCAATTCGATCATCCCGATCACGGCATTCATGGGCGTTCGGATCTCATGGCTCATGGTCGCCAGGAAGGTGGTCTTGGCGCGGTTGGCGGCGTCGGCCTCCTCCTTGGCTTCCTGCAACTGCCCCAGCAAGCGCTGGCGTTCGCTGACATCGACCCAGCCGGCAATCATGCCCACCACACGGCCATTGCTGTCGCGGTACGGCAGCATCCATTGGTAGATGGTCAACACGCCGCCATCGGGCAGCTTGAGCACGCGGTCATGGATCTGCGGCTCGCCCAGCTCCATCAAGCGTAAATAATCACTCTGGAACGACTGCGCCTGGGGCGGGTTGCCGGTGTCGGTTTCCACCACGGTCTTGCCGATAACGTCTTCCAACCTGAAACCGAACACATCGAGGTAGGCGTTATTGCAAGCCATCAACCGGCCCTGGCGATCGCGCACGTAGATAGGATGCGGCGTGCCATCGATCAGCACGCTCATGAATCGCATCTGGTCGCTCAAGGCCCGCTCGGCCTGGGCGCGCTTGCGAATCAGGTTACGCAAATAGAACACCCAGCCCAGGGTGACCAACAGCAGCAGCGCGGCCAGGCCAAATCCTTGGATAATCACCGTGCGGTGATGGATCCAGTAGCTGTCTTCGATGATGATTTCGCTGCGCCAATGGTTGGTCAACTCGTCCATCTCCTCGGGGGTAATGCTCAGCAACGCCTTCTCGAGGATCGAATACAGCTCCAACTGGCTGCGATTGACCCCAAACGTAAAGCGCGCCGGCTCCCTGCCGACGGTGCTGGTGATGCGCAAGCGCTCACGGTAATAGCGCATGATCATGTAGCGCGCACTCATCAGCGAAACCACGGTCCCGTCAACATCGCCTTTGGCCACCAACGCCAGCGCCTGCTCGGTGTTCTCGGCAGCGACAAACTCGATCCCTGAATAATCCTCGGCGATCTGCGCCGCCAGGCTGTTGCCGCTGACCAGCGCCAAGCGCTTGCCGGGCATATCTTCCAGGGTCACCAAGTGCTCGTTATTGGCCGAAACCACCAGTACGTAGGGGTTTGACAAGTAGGGCCGGGTGAAGCGGATCTTCTCGGCGTTCTCGACGCTCGGCGTGATGACCGCCAGCATGTCGACCTGCCCGTCACTGGCGGCGTCGATTTGATGCGGCAGCGTACCGCCCTGCTGCACATCGAACTTCAGGCCCGTACGCAAGCTGATCCGCGAAAGTACTTCGGCGCTCAACCCTTCGAATTGCCCCTGCTCGTTGAAAAACGACAGCGGGACAAACTTGTCGAACGCCGCCACTTTCACCCGCGGATGTTTATCCAGCCAGCGCTGCTCACTGTCGCTCAGGCGCAACCGCTCGGCGCCGAGGAAACCAATGCCGCCCGCACTCCAGCGGCGCAGGATCTCCATCTGTTTGTTGGCGGAAACCACGGCCAGCGCCGAATTGAGGATGTGCAGCAAACGCCTGTTGGCCCTGGGGACCGCGAAGCCGAACGGGTTGGCCTCCATGGCGGAAAAATCCGCCATGCGCACATTGTTGAGGTGGTTCTTGTTGATCAGGTACCGAGTGCTGATGGCGTCGCCCAGGTAAACATCCGCCTGGCCGAACGACACCGCACCGATTGCCTCGAAGGTCGAGCCAAACAGCAGCAACTGCGCCCTGGGGTAAAACGCCTGGACCGCATCGGGTTGCATGTAGTGGTAGAGCATCGCCACGCGCCGGCCCGCCAGGTCGACGCTCAGTGCCTGGGTGTCGCCCACCCGCGTCACCAGGGTGGGTTGGTCATTGGCATAGGCACGCGAGAGCAACAGCTTGGGGTCGGCCGCTTCATAGCCGTTGGCCGAGCCGACAAAATCCACGGCGCCGGTCTTGAGCGCTTCAATCACCTCATCGCGGGTGTCGTAACGCCGCACCTCGATGGTGATGTTCAGCACCTGGGCGATCAGCGCCGCATAGTCGGCGGTAATACCTTCAAACTCTTCCTGGTTGTTGCTCAGATCAAAGGGCGCGTAATCGGGCGCCGACACGCCCATCGCCAACGTGCGCTGCTCGCGCAGCCAGCGCCAGTCGCCTTCGTCCAGCCGCACGTCAACGTTTTCAAGGCTTGAATGCCCCAACAGCCGCAGGGTTTGCGGCTCGTCGAGGGCCATCGTTGCCAACGGCAACAGGCCCACCAGCAGGCTGGCCGTCAGGTTGATCAGCCGGGAAGGGTTCATTTCAGATCAGGTGGTTGCGCTGCGCAAATTTGGACAGGTGCACCACCGAAGACATACGCAACTTTTCCTTGAGCCGCGTCTTGTAGGTACTGATGGTTTTGTGACTCAACAACATGTCCTCGGCAATTTCCTTGTTGCCCAGGCCCAGCGCCAGCTTTTGCAATACCGTCAGTTCACGGTCGGACAGCGCATCCACCAACTCCTGTTCGGTGGACTGCAAATCATCGCGACGCACCGAGCTGGTGGGCAGGCTGGGGAAACAACTGTAGCCGGACCGGATCGCCCTGATCGCCTTTTGCAGCTCATCGAGTTCCCCCGTCTTGGCCACAAACCCCATCGCCCCGGCGCGCATGCAGCGGGTGGAAAAAAACATCGCCAGATACGAAGTCAGCACCAGAATCTTGCACGGCAGCTCAAGCGCCTTGATTCGGCTGATCACCTCCAACCCGCCGAGCCTGGGCATTGCCAAGTCGAGGATGACGATGTCCGGACGCTCCTCGCGCGCAATCTGCAAAGCATCCGCGCCGTTGCCCGCTTCGAAGATGCTGTCGAAGCCTTCTTGCTTCAACAGGTGCTTGACGGTCGCGCGTATGAAAGGATGGTCATCCACAACTAACGCTTTATTGCTCATAAAACTCCCCTAAGAGGATCGGTACGCTCACATATCACGCGAGACCTAGCTACCTGTGAAAAGTACCAGTTCCGATAAACGGCACTGATTACTCCTACAACACTGCCGGCAGTAAAGGCCCCTCCTCTTGAAACAACACGCTAACCAGATAACGCCGCAGCCGTATTCCTAGGCTGTCGCGGCGCGCAACCTTAACAACGGCGCCGTGTTTCAAATGAAGGGATAATCTCGAGTACTTGTGGGACTTTTCCTCGCAACAATTAGGAAAGTTACTCAGTGGTACTTGGGCTCCAGAATGCCTGCACCACCAGGGTCGAGAGGGAGATCCGCGCCACCAGCGCGTCCAGCTCGTCACCGTCCACCGACGTCACGGCCAGGGTGGCTTCGATTTCCACTTCCTCCGTGCCAAAAGGCCGCACGTCAACATCACTGGCCGGGTAGTTGCAGCGCGCCAGCTCGGCTTCCAGCAACGCCAGCACAGCTTTTTGCTGGGTACGCCGGGCGATCACATACAGAATATTGGTGACCTCCGCCGACACCACGTCCAGCGGCTGGCGGTTGATGTTGTTGACGATCGGCCGCAGCAGCGTATTGGCCGCCAGCACAAACAGCGTGCCCAGCAGCGCTTCGAGGATCAGGTCGGCACCGGCGCACGCCCCCACCGCCGCCGACGCCCACAGCGTGGCCGCCGTGTTGAGCCCGCGCACATTGCCCTCTTCGCGCATGATCACACCGGCGCCCAGAAAGCCGATGCCCGACACCACGTACGCCACCACCCGCACCGCGCCTTCCGCGCCGCCCAGGCGGTTGGCCATGTCGACAAAAATCGCCGCGCCCACGGCCACCAGCACATTGGTCCGCAAGCCCGCCGTGCGCTGGCGGTACTGGCGCTCGAAACCGATCAGGCCGCCGAGGATAAAGGCCGCGGTGAGGCTCACCAGGGTGTCGATCAGGGAATTGAGGTTGATGTTGTTGATTGCTTGCATAAAAACTTCCTTTTAACTCTGTCGCTCTGCCTGCCTTTTTGTGGCGAGCGACCTTGCTCGCTCGCCACAGGGGCACGGTGTTTTCAGTAGCTTTACTGCCAGCCAAACTTACGGATGTAGTAGCCCTTCACCGCCTGGGTCAGCGCCATGTACGCCAGCAAAATCACCGGCAGGAACACGAAATACAACGACGGCAGCGCCTGCAGTTTGAAGTAGTGCGCCAGCGGCCCCATCGGCAGAAAAATTCCCACGGCCATGATCACGCCGGTCATCACCATCAACGGCATCGCTGCGCGGCTTTGCAGGAACGGGATTTTCGGCGTGCGGATCATGTGCACGATCAACGTCTGGGTCAGCAGCCCCACCACGAACCAGCCCGACTGAAACAGCGTCTGATGGTCCGGGGTGTTGGCATCGAACACGTACCACATGAGCGCGAATGTGGTGATGTCGAAGATCGAGCTGATCGGCCCGAAAAACAGCATGAAGCGCCCTACTTCCCCCGGCTGCCAGCGTTGCGGTTTGGCGAGCATTTCGGCGTCGACGTTATCGAACGGAATCGCGATCTGCGAAATGTCATACAGCAGGTTCTGCACCAGCAGGTGCATCGGCAGCATCGGCAAAAACGGGATAAACGCACTGGCCACCAGCACCGAGAACACGTTGCCGAAGTTCGAGCTGGCAGTCATCTTGATGTACTTGAGCATGTTGGCGAAGGTGCGCCGGCCTTCCAGCACGCCCTCCTCAAGGATCATCAGGCTTTTTTCCAGCAGGATGATGTCGGCCGCTTCCTTGGCGATATCCACCGCGCTGTCCACCGAGATGCCGATATCGGCAGTGCGCAACGCGGGCGCGTCGTTGATGCCATCGCCCATGAAACCCACCACATGCCCGTTGGCCTTGAGCAGGCGCACGATGCGCTCCTTGTGACTGGGGGTCAGCCGCGCGAACACGTTGGTGGTTTCCACGGCCTTGGCCAGCTCGGCGTCGGTCATGTCCTCGATGTCGTTGCCCATCAACAGGCCCTGTTGCTCCAGGCCCACCTCACGGCAGATTTTGGCGGTGACCAGCTCGTTGTCGCCGGTCAGCACTTTTACCGCCACGCCATGGGCCTTGAGAGCCTTGAGCGCAGGCGCGGTGCTTTCCTTGGGCGGGTCGAGGAAGGCCACGTAGCCGATCAGCGTCAGGTCGCGCTCATCCGCCAGGCTGTAGGTGTCGCGCCCCGGGTTCATCGGCTGTGCCGCCACGGCCACCACGCGCAGGCCTTCTTCGTTGAACGCCGCAGTCACTTGGCGGATGCGCGCCAGCAGCTCATCGGTCAGCGCTTCGTTGCTGTCGCCATGGCGCACGGTGTTGCACACAGAGAGGATTTCCTCCACGGCACCCTTGCAGATCAACAAGTGCGGCAAGCCCTCCTGGGCCACCACCACCGACATGCGGCGGCGATTGAAGTCGAAGGGAATCTCGTCAACCTTGTGGAACGCGGTGCCGACTTTCAGCTCGCGATGCACTTCCACATGCTCCAGCACCGCTACGTCCAGCAGGTTTTTCAGGCCGGTCTGGTAGTAGCTGTTGAGGTAGGCCATTTCCAATACGTCGTCGGACTCTTCGCCCCACACGTCGACATGGCGCGCCAGGAAAATCTTGTCCTGGGTCAGGGTGCCGGTCTTGTCGGTGCACAGCACATCCATGGCGCCGAAGTTCTGGATCGCGTCCAGTCGCTTGACGATGACCTTCTTGCGCGACAGAAACACCGCGCCCTTGGCCAGGGTAGACGTGACAATCATCGGCAGCATTTCCGGGGTCAGCCCCACGGCAATCGACAGCGCAAACAGCAGCGCTTCGGTCCAGTCGCCCTTGGTGAACCCGTTGATGAACAGCACCAGCGGCGCCATCACAAACATAAAGCGGATCAGCAACCAGCTGACCTTGTTCACGCCGTGCTGGAACGAGGTGGTCGCGCGGTCGGTGGCGGTCACACGTTGCGCCAGGGCGCCGAAATAGGTGCTGTTGCCGGTGGTCAGGACCACCGCCGTGGCCGCACCGGACACCACGTTGGTGCCCATGAACAGGATGTTTTCCAGGTCCAGCGGGTTGCGCGTGTGGGCGTCCTGCTGCTGGGCGAACTTCTCCACCGGCATCGATTCACCGGTCATCGCAGCCTGGCTGACGAACAGGTCCTTGGCGCTGAGCACACGGCAGTCGGCGGGGATCATATCCCCGGCCGACAGCACGATCAGGTCGCCCGGCACCAGTTGCTTGATCGGCAATTCAATGCGCTTGGCGGCATCGCGACGCAGCACCGTGGCGGTGTTGCTGACCATGGCTTTCAAGGCATCGGCGGCCTTGTTCGACTTGGCCTCCTGCCAGAAACGCAGCAGGGTCGAGAGCACCACCATGGAGAAAATCACCGTGGCGGCCTTCATGTCTTCAGTCAGCCAGGAGATCACCGCAAGCAAGGTCAGCAGCAGGTTGAACGGATTTTTATAGCAGTGCCACAGGTGCACCCACCACGGCAGCGGCTGTTCGTGCTCCACCTCGTTGAGGCCGTATTGCACGCGCAGGGCGTCGGCTTCCTGGGTGTTCAAACCCTCGGTGTGGCTACCCAGGGTCCCGAGCAATTGCACGGCACTGCTGTTGGCTGCGACCACCAGGGTTTGCGCCAGGGTCGGCGGCACTTCGCGGCTGACGCTGGCGTCGGTCACGGTGTCGAGCATCGCCAGGCGGCGGAAATGCCGGGCGATGTGCCGGGTCCGCAGGAAGCCGGCAAAGAACTCTTTCAACAGAGTCAGGTTCATGGTGTTACTCCTGCGCGAGGAAAAACCGTCGAGCAGGTACGGCCGTCTGCGCCGCGCCCTTTTTACAGGCACAGCCAGCGTGGCCCGCCTGCCGAAAAAAGGCAGGCGCGTCCGTAGCATCCCGAGGTGAGTCAGGTGCTGGTCAGCGTCGATGAGAGGGGATCAGACAGGGGCCAGGACTGGCCGCTGCCGGGATGCCGCTTCTCGCTATGATTGGCGAGATAACGGCACCTGAAAAAATGCGCGTTACCTTGCCAAGTACGTGCCGGTTACCGAGACCGGCCGACAACTGTCACTCGAACAAGTACCCACTGAGGGTCTCCGCTATTGATGAAAACGCGCGAAGCTTACGCCCCGATTTCAGGAGAGTAAACCGTAGGAAAGTTTCCGTATGGTGAATAAGAAGATTCTTCAGGATGGGTTCAGGAAGCCGCGACACGGCACGCCTCAATCCTCCCGAGTCAGCACTTCCAACAATTCAATTTCAAACCGCAGATTGCTGTTGGGCTTGATATGCGCGCCCATCGAGCGCTCGCCATACGCCAAGTGGGCCGGCACAAACAGCGTGCGTACACCGCCGACCTGCATGCCCATCAAGCCCTGGTCCCAGCCCTTGATCACGCGCCCGGTGCCGATCACACACTGGAACGGCTTGCCCCGCTCCCAGGACGAATCGAACACCGTGCCGTCTTCCAGGGTGCCGGTGTATTGCGTGGTGATCAGCGCGCCCTTGACCACGGCTTTGCCGTCGCCCTGGCGGAGGTCGGTGATCTGGAGTTCGTCTTGATTCATGGCGGGTCTCGTCCAATGCGCAAAGGCAGGGGTTTTCCCAGAATCGGCTGGTTTTGGCAAGCATGCAGCCGCACTCAATACACAATTGCAAATGTGGCAGGGGGCAAGCCCCCTCCCACAGTTTTGACCGTGTGGGGTCAATTAAGCCAACGGCACACGACGGGTCGTCAGCGCGATACGGCCTACAAAGAAGCTCAACGCCGCACCCAACAGCAACATCGCCAAGGTGCTCCACGCGGCACGGGACAGTTGCTTGGCTGCCACTTCACCGGCTTCACGGGCTTTCTGCTCGGCCTGTTGCTTGAGCTCATCAACCTTCTGCATGGCTTGCTCATACGCCTTGGCATAGTTGTCGACGATCTGCGTGGCTTCTTCCTTGCTCTTGCCAGTACGGGCCGCAACGATGTTGACCAACGCGTCCTTATCGGCGGCGTTCAACGCCGGTTCACCGGAGGCTTTGACACGCTCGAACCACTGCTTCAATTCATCACCAGCCTGGGCCGGGTTGGACGCTGCATCGGTTGCCGATTGTTTGCCATCCGCGGCGGCCTGGTCGGTTTTCTGCTCGACGTTGGCCGGGTCCAGCTCAGCCTTGCCGCTTTGCTTTAGCAAGGTATCGAGTTGCCCCTGCAGGCTGTTCCAGTCCAGCTGGATGCCTTGTTCGTTCAACTGCTGCTTGAGGCTGTTGCCGATCCCCGGCGCTGCGGCGGCAATACCGCTACCAGCAGCCGACAGCCCCTTGCCCACCACATTGCCGGCGGTGCCGACCACGCTCGCGGCCAGCCCGGCCAGCAGCCAGGTGGTGAGCAAGGTGGTCAGGGTCCAGGTCAGTACGCCGTGCAGGCCGCCACGGTCCGGTGCGGTGCGACCGGCCACAAATGCGCCGAGGGCGATAGCCACAAGTGTCGAGACAAACAGCCAGATCCCGGCACCGGTGCCGAAACCGGCCAGTGGGTTACCCGCCTCCATGGGGTCGACTGCGCTGGCGCCAATGGCGGTGCCCAGCACGCTCAATACCAGGTACGTCACCAGTGCAATTGCACTACCGGCCAATACCGAGCTCCAGGACACGCGAAACAACGAACGGTTGGTTTCATAGACAGTGGTCATACAAAGGCCCTTCACAAGTTATAGGAGCAAGGCAATTTGCCTTGATGGATGGGAGTGTGGCGAAACGACATCCGTTCAGTCGTGGCCCATATGCACCAGACAGCCTGGTGCATTCGCACCCCTCCCCCGGCAATTTCTCTGCACTATCCTCAAGCCCGCGTGTCGTACTTCCATGCGCCCTTTAACCGCCGGAGAACCTATGACCCAGGACGTTCTTGCCAAAGAAACCAATCGCCGCCAACTGCAGCAGATCATCTCCGGGCTGTCCGATGGGATCATCCTCGCCGAAGTCGACCAGACCATCCTCTGGGCCAATGAAGCCGCGTTGACCATGCACGGTATCGAGGCAGTGATGGCCCTGGGTGCCAACACCCGCGAGTACGCCGAACGCTTTGCCCTGCGCTATCGCAACAACCATCCCGTGCTGCTGGAAAACTACCCGTTGGCGCGCGCGGCGGCGGGCGAAGAGTTCAGCGATGTGGTGGTGGAAGTCACGCCCCCGGGCGACCCCGACAGAACCTGGGTGCACCGCCTGCGCAGCCTGGTGATCAGCGACTCCCACGGCGAGCCCGAGTTGCTGGTGCTGATCCTCAGCGACGCCACCGAATGGGCCAGCGCCGAGCAACGCTTTGAAAAAACCTTCAACGCCAACCCGGCGCCTGCGGTGATCTGCCGCTTGAGCGACCTGCGCTACATCAAGGTCAACCAGGGCTTTCTGGAGATGACCGGCTACAACCGCGACCAGGTCATCGGCAAGTCCGTGTATGAGCTGGACGTGCTGGAACAGGCCGAACGCAAGGACCTGGCCATCCAGCGCCTGGGCGAAGGCGCGACCATCCCGCAGATGCAGGCCGAACTGCGCCTGCCCGAAGGCGGCAGCAAACTGGTGATCGTCGCCGGCCAGCCGTTGGACATGAACGAGGAAGACTGCATGCTGTTTTCCTTCATGGACCTGGAACCGCGCCGCAAGGCGGAAATCGCCCTGCGCCAGAGCGAGGAACGCTTCGCCAAATCCTTCCGCCTGACGCCGGTGCCGACCCTGGTGTGCAACGCCGCCAACCGCCAGGTGGTGGACGTCAACGAAGCGTTCATGAGCATTACCGGCTATATCAGCGAAGAGCTGATCGGCAAAGCCATCGAGGATATCGACTTCATCGACAGCGCCACCGCCGGCGCGCAGTTGTTCGCCAGCCTGGAAAAAGCCGGCAACCTTGAAGGCCTCGACCTCAAGGTGCGCAAGAAAGGCCATGAAGTAATCGACTGCGTGGTGTCCGCCGACACCGTGATCATCGAGGACGTGCCCTGCTACCTGCTGGTGCTGATGAACATCACCGAACGCAAGCGCTCGGAGCTGGAGCTGGTGGCGGCCATCGAGGAAGTGATGCAGGACGCCTCATGGTTCAGCCAGACCCTGATCGAAAAGCTGGCCAACGCCAAGAGCGTCAACAGCCCCAACCTGCCCAATATCGCCTTCACCGACCTCACTGCCCGTGAGCGTGACGTGCTGGGCTTGATCTGCGAAGGCCTGGCCGACAAGGAGATCGCCTCGCGCCTGAAACTGGCGCCCAATACTGTGCGTAACCATGTGGCCACGGTGTATTCGAAGCTGGGCGTGCACAGCCGCAGCGCGGCCATCGTGTGGGCCCGTGAACGCGGGCTGTTTGCCGGGGAACTGCGACTTAAACACAAGCCTTGAACGTGCAAATGCACTAGTGCGGCTAGTGCGAATTCGCCTTATGGCGCGCAGGTGCAACCCCTAACCTTTAAGGCATCGAAACCGATGCCCTGAAGGAACCCGCATGTTTACCCTCGCCCAACTGCGAAATTGCATTGAAGAAGGCCTGTCGCCGCTGACTTGCGAGTTCACCCTGTGCCGGGATGCGTCCCTGACTCTCAAGGTCTATGACGCCGACACCGGCCGGGTCGACCTGGTGGTCACCGGCATCAGCACCAACCGCCTGCAAACCCCGCAGGAGGTGGAAAAAATGGTCGAAGAGTTGCGCTACGAACTGCAGAGCAACAATGTCGGCAAACTTAACCTGGAAGATTTGCCTTCAGCCTCGCCCCAATGAAATAGAACACCCCGCCGCCGACGATAAACGCCCCCAGCATGTAGAACATGGTGTGGGCCGGCAGGCTGGCCAGCACCAGCCCGCACAACACCGGCCCCAGTGCGGCGCCGAGGTTGGAGAGGTTTTGCGCGCCGTAGTACATGCCGCGCAGGTGGTCCGGGGCGATCCGGTCGATAAACATGTACTCGGCCGGAAACACCACAATCTCCCCCACCGTGAACACTGCCATCGCCAGCACCCACCACAGCACGCTGGTGGACAGCGCAAAGCCGATCAACCCGAGCATGAACATGCTCAAGCCGAAGATCAGCCATTGGCTCAGATGACGGTGCGAGATGCGTCGGCCAATCACGTATTGCAGGGCGATCACCAGCACGGCGTTGGTGGTGAGCACGGCGCTGATTACGGTGTAGGTGTATTCGGCGGTGGTGGTGGTCACCAGGTACTGCGACAGGTAGGCCGTAAACTGGCCGAACACTACCGCGCTGAGCAAACCGCCAATGGTGAAACACACCAGGCGGTGATCACGCAGCAGCACACGGCCGACGGCAAGGAATGACACCGGTTTTTGCGCCGGTTCGGCGGTTGCCAACGTGCGGTCGCCCCAGCGCCAGTACAACAGGAAAAACCCCAACCCCAGCAGCGCCGACAGCACAAACGGCAGGCTGATATCCAGCTTGGCCACCACCGCGCCAAACGCCGGCCCCACGGCATAGCCGATATTGGTCAGGGTGTACTTGATGGAAAACACTTCACTGCGCGCGTCTTCGGGCAACAGGCTGGCAAAGCCGGCTTTCACCGCAATATCAATGACCGCGTAGGCCAGGTTGATCAGGATCAGGCAGCTGTAGAACGCCCAGATATTCTGCGCCAGCACCGTGCCGATAAACCCGAGCACAAACACCACGCTCAGCCCGAGCAGCAGGCGATAGCTGTTGATGCGGTCAACCAGAAAACCGCCGTACACACTCAGCAATGAACCGACGATCAACGAACTGCCGATCACCAGGCCGACCTGGCTGATGTCGAGGGCGAAATGGCGGGTGAGGTAAATAACCAGGTAGGGAAAGGTGATGGCTTTGGCCAGCGTCAGCATCAACGTGGCGCACAGCAACAGGTTCACGGTGCGGGGGTAGTTTCTTATTGTGGCAAGCATCCTGCTCACTTTCTTGTGTAGGTAACGCGGCCATTGCGGCCGGTTACCTTAACGCAAGAACAGGCAAAACAGACAGGTCATTTCTTGACGGGTGTGATCTCAAGAATGGTGCCGTTGGTGGTCTTGAGCAGCACAAAACGGTCGCCTACCCGCGCCCATTGGCTGTCGGCCTCGGGTTGCTTGAGGCCACGCTTTTTCCAATCGCTGACGGCCGACTCCTTGCGCATCAGGATGTCCGGGGCGCGGTCGCCTTCTTTCAAGTCACGGGTGTTGATATTGGACGGCTTGACGGTTTCCTGGGGGGTATCCCCGGCCTGAGCCACAAAGCTGGCGGTGGACAGGCTGGCGGCGACCAACAGGCAAGCGGCGAGGGTTCTGGATTTCATGGGTGCTCCTTGAATGAATGGCGCGTACTCAGGTTCGGACCGCAGCGGCACGGAATCATTCAGCTCCCACGCCATACATTCCTCTAGCCACAAGAGCGGTGCCTTGAGCATCATCGCCATTGCCGTCATGAAATAAATCCTGTAATTTTTCATGAAATTATCCGACATAAATTTCATGACCCCACAAGATGAACTTGCCACCCTCGCCGCGCTGATCCACGACCTGCGCAAGCACAAGAAGCTCACCCTGGCCCAGCTTGCGCAAAAGATCGAGCGCTCGGTGGGTTTCCTGTCCCAGGTGGAGCGCGGCCTGTCGCGCCCGACCGTGGCGGACCTGACCGCCATCAGCCACGCCCTCGACGTGCCCACCACCTATTTCTACAGCCAGCCCAAGCCCAAGGCGGTGGACTGGATCACCCGGCCCAACGAGCGGCGCACGGTGTATTACGCCAACGGCATCACCGACATCCTCGTTTCACCGAGCATGAACGGCGCGTTTTCGATGCTCGACAGCCTGTTGGCCCCCGGCGCCAACAGCGGTGAACAAACCATGAGCGACCGCGCCGAGCAGGCCGGTTTTGTGCTGGAAGGCGAGCTGACGCTGTGGGTCGAGGGCGAGGCCGATTCGGTCACCCTCGGCCAAGGCGACAGCTTCCACCTGGCCAGTTTCGCCCATTGCCGCTACGCCAACCTGACCGACCTGCCCGCCCGCGTGCTGTGGGTTTACAACTAGGAGCAACACCCGTGAAAAGCCATGCCGCCACGTTACTGGCCGAAGTACGGACCTTTCGCCAGAACCACCCCGACGTGCGTTACGTCGACCTGATCGCCCTGGACATTCCCGGGCATTTCTATGGCAAGCGCTACCCCATCGAGATGCTCGAAAAGGTCGCCGCCGGCAGCCCCTTGAAGCTGCCGCAAAATGCCGTGCTGCTGGGCGCCCAGGGCGGGCTGTTCAAGATTGGCGACTACTGCTTCCACGACGGCGACCCGGACGCCAACCGCCGCCTGGTGCCGGGCACGCTCAAGCCGGTGAGCTGGGAGTCGCAGCCATTGGGCCAGATGGTGATCACCTCGGACGGCACCGAAGCGCCTATCGAATTCGAACCCCGCGAAGTCCTGGCCAAGGTGCTGGAGCGCCTGCACCACAAGGGCATCCACCCGGTGGTGGCGTTCGAGCTGGAGTTCTACCTGTTCGACAAGAAACTCGATAACGGCCTGCCGCAATTCGCCCGCGACCCGCTCAGCGAGGACGCCGACGACCAGCCCACCCTGCATATCGAGCGGCTGTCGCGCTTCAGCGAGGTACTCGATGACATGGCCCAGACCGCCAAGGCCCAGGGCATCGACATCACGGTGATCACCGCCGAACTCGGCCCCGGCCAGTTCGAGATCAATTTCGGCCACCTCGAAGACGGCCTGCGCGCCGCCGACTGGGCCGCCCTGTTCTGCCGCAGCACCCGCGGCGTGGCACTCAAACACGGCTACCGCGCCAGCTTTATGGCCAAGCCCTACCTGCACTACCCCGGCAGCGGCATGCATGTGCATGTCAGCCTGTATGACGGCGCGGGCAATAACCTGCTCGCCGCCCATCAGCAGCAACCGCTGCGCCATGCCGTGGCCGGCAGCCTGGAATTGCTGCCGCACTGCATGCCGATTTTCTCGCCCAACCACAATGCGTTCCGCCGCCTGGGCGGCACGGTCAACGCCGCCACCCGTGCCAGCTGGGGCTTTGAAGACCGCGATGCGTGCGTACGCATCCCCGAATCCGACCCACGCAACCTGCGCATTGAACACCGCCTGGCCAGCGCCGATGCCAACCCGTACCTGGTGTTGGCGGCGATCCTGGCCGGTTTGGAGCATGGGCTTGAAGCCAGGCAGGAACCTATCGCGCCCTTGAACGAGGATCGCTCGAGCGGCACGGCCTTCCCCCTGGAAATGCTCGACGCCGTGCGCGCCATGCAACATCAGCCGGTATTGCGCGATAAGCTGGGCGGCGAATTTGTCGACGTGTACTGCGAAAACAAACGCCAGGACCATTTGGCCTTTCAACAAGAGATCCATGCGCGGGAATACCGCTGGTTTCTTTAACTTCTGGAATCACCGATGACCGATCAAAGCGCGCCGGCCCTCAAGGAAATCTTCAACGTCGAACGCCTGCAACATATCGCCACCGAAATGAGCGCGGTGTACCCGGCATTCGACGCCAAGGGCTTCCTCAAGCACGCCAAGGCGGGGCTGGCCGAATTGTCGGTGATGCAGCGTATGGCGCGGGTCAGCGAGAGCCTGCACGCGGTGATCGCACTGGACTACCCGCAAACGCTCAAGCTGCTGTATGCCCTGGCGCCCCGCCTGAACAGCGGGTTTGTCAGCCTGTTTTTGCCGCACTACGTGGCCAGTTACGGCCGCGATGACTTCAAGCGCTCCATGGCCGCGCTGGAATATTTCACCACCTTTGGTTCTGCCGAGTTCGCCATCCGCCATTTCCTGCTGCACGACTTCCAGCGCACGCTGGCGGTGATGCACACGTGGTCGCTGGACGCCAACGAACACGTACGCCGCCTCGCCAGCGAAGGCTCGCGGCCGCGCCTGCCGTGGTCATTTCGCCTGGCCGAGGTGCAAGCCAACCCCGAGCTGTGCGCCGCGATCCTCGACAACCTCAAGGCCGACACCAGCCTGTATGTGCGCAAGTCGGTGGCCAACCACCTCAACGACATCACCAAGGACCACCCCGACTGGGTGCTCAGCCTGATCGAAGGCTGGAACCTGGAGAACCCCCACACTGCCTGGATCGCCCGCCACGCGCTGCGCAGCCTGATCAAGCAAGGCAACACCCGCGCGCTGACGATCATGGGCGCGGGCGCCAAGGCCGAAGTGAAGCTTCACAACCTTAGCGTCACACCGGCGGTGATCAACCTGGGCGAGCGCATCAACCTCTCATTCAACCTGGAATCCACCGCCGACACCGCGCAAAAACTGGTGGTGGATTACGCCATCGACTACGTCAAAAGCGCCGGCCACAGCGCGCCCAAGGTATTCAAGCTCAAGGCGTTTACCCTGGGTGCCGGCGAGGTGCAGAGCATCAGCCGCGAGCAGCATATTCGCGAGTTGACTACGCGCAGGCACTATCCGGGCAGCCATTGGGTGCATGTGATGGTGAATGGGGAGCGGTTGGGCAGTGCTGAATTCGAATTGCGCGACTGACTTCGATTCCAGCATCAACATAAATCCAATGTGGGTTCTTCAGTCAAGGTTCGTTGAGCAACAACCCCTGCTCCCGCGCGCACAACTCCACCACGTAATCCCACAACACCCGCAGCCGCACCGACTTGTGCAACTCCCGGCGCGAGCTGATCCAGTAACTACGCTGTATCCCCTCGCCCGGCAGCAACGGCACCAAATCCGGATCGCCCGACGCCATAAAGCACGGCAACACCGCAATCCCCAGCCCCGAGCGCGCGGCCTGGTGCTGGGCGATCACGCTGGTGCTGTGGAACACAACCTTGGGGTTGCGGCAGAAGCTGCTGAGGAATTTCAGTTCCTGACTGAACAACAAGTCGTCGACGTAATCGATCCATGAATGCGCGGCAAGATCCTCGCGCTTTTCGATCGGCGGGTAGCGGTCCAGGTAGGCGCGGCTGGCGTAAAGCGCCAGGCGGTAGTCGGTGAGCTTGCGGGTGACCAGTTGATCGACGCTGGGGCGCTCGAGGTGGATGCTGATTTCCGCCTCGCGGTTGAGGATGCTGACAAAACGCGGCACCGCCACCAGCTCCACCTCCAGCCCCGGGTAGCGATCGAACAGCCCACCCATGCGGCTGGCGAGGAACATTACCCCCAGGCCCTCGGCCACGCCCAGGCGGATTTTGCCCAGGGGCGCGGCGGAATGGGTCAGTTCGTCTTCGGCCAGCAGCGCGACGTTTTCCATGGCTTCGGCATGTTTGAGCAGCGCTTCGCCGGACGGGGTCAGTTCGTAGCCCTGGGCATGCTGGACAAACAGCGCGGTGCCGAGGCTTTTCTCGATGGCCTCGATGTGGCGCGCCACGGTGGCGTGGGTGGTTTTCAGGCGTTGCGCGGCGGTGAGCAGGCGGCCGCTGCGCTGCAACTCGAGAAAAAACCGCAGGTCATTCCAGTCGAACATGTCGCCTCCATCCTGTGAGCCGGGACCGCGCTGTTTAAAAACGCACAGCAGGTGGGTAAAAACTAACATTTTTAAGACGAAAACTAACAACTAGGATGGAGCCAATAAGAAAAACAAGCGAGGCCTCAGATGCCCATTGCAACTGCTGAATTCGATTACGTGGTAGTAGGCGCCGGCCCCGCAGGCTGCCTGCTGGCCAATCGACTGTCCGCCAACCCCGCGCACCGCGTGCTCCTGCTGGAAGCCGGTGGCCGCGACAACTACCCCTGGATCCATATCCCCGTCGGCTACCTGTTCTGCATCGGTAACCCGCGCACCGACTGGTGCTTCAAGACCGAAGCCCAGGAAGGCCTGCAAGGCCGTGCGCTGAGTTACCCACGCGGCAAGGTGCTTGGCGGCTGCTCGTCCATCAACGGCATGATCTACATGCGCGGCCAGGCTCAGGATTACGATGGCTGGGCCGCTGCGGGCAATCCGGGCTGGGCCTGGAAAGACGTGCTGCCGCTGTTCAAGCAGAGCGAAAACCACTTTGCCGGCGGCTCGGAGTTCCACAGCAATGGCGGCGAATGGCGGGTCGAGCAGCAGCGCTTGTCGTGGCCGATCCTGGATGCGTTCCGCGCGGCGGCGGCGCAAAGCGGCATCGCCAATATCAGCGACTTCAACCAGGGCGATAACGAAGGCTGCGGCTATTTCCAGGTCAACCAGAAAGCCGGCGTGCGCTGGAATGCCGCCAAGGCGTTTCTCAAGCCGATCCGCCAGCGGCCCAACCTCACGGTGCTGACCGAGGTGGAAGTGGACCGCGTGGTGCTGGAGAACGGCCGCGCCTCAGCCGTCGTTGGGCGGCAACATGGCCAGCAGCTCAGCTGGAAGGCACGCAAGGAAATCGTGTTGTGCGCAGGCTCCGTGGGTTCGCCGGGGATCCTGCAACGCTCGGGAATCGGCCCGTCGAACGTGCTCAAGCCGCTGGGCATCGACGTATTGCACGAGCTGCCTGGCGTGGGCGGCAACTTGCAGGACCACCTGCAACTGCGGCTGATCTACAAACTGGAAAAAGCCCGCACCCTCAACCAGATCGCTGGCACCGTATGGGGCAAGATGGGCATGGGCCTGCGCTACCTGTACGACCGCAGCGGCCCGCTGTCGATGGCGCCCAGCCAGCTCGGCGCGTTTGCCCGCTCCGGCCCGGAACAGACCTCGGCCAACCTTGAATACCATGTGCAACCGCTGTCCCTGGAGCGCTTCGGCGAGCCGCTGCACGCCTTCCCGGCATTTACCGCGTCGGTCTGCGACCTGCGCCCGCAAAGCCGTGGCCGCATTGATATCCGCTCGGCCAACCCTGCGGATGCGCCGCTGATTCGCCCCAACTACTTGAGCCACCCGGAAGACCTGCGGGTGGCCGCCGATGCGATCCGCCTGACCCGACGCATCGTCGCCGCGCCGGCCCTGAGCCAGTTCAAACCGGTGGAATACCTGCCCGGCGACTCGCTGCAAACCGAGGAAGAATTGCACGAAGCGGCCGCACGCATCGGCACCACGATTTTCCATCCGGTGGGCACCTGCCGCATGGGCAGCGACAAGGACGCCGTGGTTGACGCCCAGCTGCGCGTGCATGGCGTGCCGGGTTTGCGCATCGCCGATGCCTCGATCATGCCGCGCATCACCTCCGGCAACACCTGTTCACCGACGCTGATGATTGCCGAAAAGGCCGCGCAGCTGATCCTTTCGCCGACTACAAGGAGCCTCGCCCCGGAGAAAGAACTGGTTCATGCAATCTGAATAGCGGCGCCGCACCTGGCGCCGACAGTGGAACAACAATAAATAATCACTGTGAGGGCTACCCGATGTCAGAACATGCTCAACCCCTGGGCTCGACAATAGACGCGAGCACCGGCAACGATTCAAAAAAGGTCATCTTCGCCTCGTCCCTCGGGACGGTGTTCGAGTGGTATGACTTTTTCCTCTACGGCGCCCTGGCGGCGGTGATCAGCAAGCAGTTCTTTGCCGGGGTCAACGACACCACCGCGTTTATCTTCGCTCTGATGGCCTTTGCCGCCGGCTTTGTGGTGCGCCCGTTCGGCGCGCTGGTGTTCGGCCGCCTGGGCGACATGATCGGGCGCAAATACACCTTCCTCGTCACCATCATCCTGATGGGCGTGGCGACCTTCTGTGTCGGGCTGTTGCCGACCTACGCCAGCATCGGCATCGCAGCGCCGATCATCCTGATTGTGTTGCGCATGCTCCAGGGCCTGGCACTGGGCGGCGAGTACGGCGGCGCGGCGACCTATGTGGCCGAGCATGCGCCGGCCGGCAAACGCGGCTTCCACACCAGCTGGATTCAATCTACCGCCACCATCGGCCTGCTGCTGTCACTGCTGGTGGTGCTGGCTTGCCGGTATTTCACCGGCGACCAGTTTGAAGTCTGGGGCTGGCGCATTCCGTTCCTGTTCTCGATTGTGCTGCTGGGTATTTCCACCTGGATCCGCATGAGCCTGCATGAGTCGCCGGCCTTCCTGAAAATGAAAGAAGAAGGCAAGGCCAGCAAGGCGCCGATCAGCGAGTCGTTCGGCAACTGGGACAACCTCAAGGTGGTGCTGATCGCGCTGTTCAGCATAAACGGCGGCCAGGCGGTGACCTTCTACGCGGCGCAGTTCTATGTGCTGTTCTTCCTCACCCAGTTCCTGAAAATGGACCCGGCCCTGGCCAACATGCTGCTGATCATCAGCGTGGTGATTGGCGCGCCGTTCTTTATCTTCTTTGGCTGGCTGTCGGACAAGGTCGGGCGCAAGCCGGTGCTGATGCTCGGGCTGTTGCTGGCGACCGTGCTGTACTTCCCGATCTTCAAGAGCCTGGCGCACTACACCAACCCGGCGATGGACCAGGCCAGCCGACAGGCGCCGATCACCGTACTGGCCGACCCTGCCACCTGTACCTTCCAGTTCGACCCGGTGGGCAAGGCGAAATTTGACAGCCCGTGCGACAAGGTCAAGACCTTCCTGGTCAAGCAAGGCCTGCCCTACAGCAGCGCCGCCGCCCCGGCGGGCAGCCCGGTGCAGGTGAGCGTCGGCGAAGTGCGCATCGACGGCTTCGACGAAAAAGCCCTGCGCGGCGCCGTGACCCTGGCCGGTTACCCGAGCTCGGCGGACGTGGCCCAGGTCAACAAAACCATGGTGGTGGCGTTGATTGTCGCGCTGATCCTGATCGCGGCCATGTGCTACGGCCCGCTCGCGGCGCTGATGGTGGAGCTGTTCCCGACGCGCATCCGCTACACCTCGATGTCCCTGCCCTACCACATCGGTAACGGCTGGTTTGGCGGGTTCCTGCCAACGGTGTCGTTCGCGCTGGTGGTGTACACCGGCGATATCTTCTACGGCCTGTGGTACCCGGTGGTGGTGACGGGGGTGAGCCTGATTGTGGGGATGGTGTGCCTCAAAGAAACGCGGCATGTGGATATTGATAACAACTGATCTTCGCAATTCAGAAGATCTCCTGTGGGAGGGTGCTTGCCCCCTCCCACATTTGCTTTGAGAGACTCACACAATTTGCTGTACATCCATACAGATAATGGTTGCTCAAATCCCTTCGACTAAGCATCCTGCATGGCATCCACCCAATCTGATGTGATGACCATGCGGCTGTACCTCTGTGAAAAACCCTCCCAGGCCAAGGACATTGCGGCCGTACTCGGCGCCAGCCGGCGCGGTGACGGGTGCTGGCTGGGCAACGGGGTCACAGTCACCTGGTGCATCGGCCACCTGCTGGAAACCGCCCCGCCGGATGCCTACGACGCCAAGTACAAACGCTGGGTGCTGGCCGACCTGCCGATTGTCCCGGACAAATGGAAAATGCGCGTCAAGCCCAAGACCGCCAGCCAGTTCAAGGCGGTCAAGCGCCTGCTGGGGGAAGCGCAGGAACTGGTGATCGCCACCGACGCCGACCGTGAGGGCGAAATGATCGCCCGCGAGCTGGTGGAGCATTGCCGCTATCGCGGGCCGATCCAGCGGTTGTGGCTGTCGGCGCTGGATGACGCGTCCATTCGCAAGGCCCTGGCCGCGCTCAAGCCTGGCGCCGAAACCTTCAGCCTGTATCACTCGGCCCTGGGCCGCTCCCGCGCCGACTGGCTGATCGGCATGAACATGAGCCGCCTGTTTACCCTGCTGGGGCGTCAGTCTGGCTACCAAGGCGTGCTGCCGGTGGGCCGCGTGCAAACGCCGACCCTGCGCCTGGTGGTCGACCGCGACCGCAGCATCGCCGACTTCGTGCCGGTGGCGTACTGGGCCATCGACGTCGACCTGCGCCACGCGGGCCTGACCTTCACCGCCCAATGGCGCGCAGCCGAGGATGCCTGTGACGACCAGGGCCGCTGCCTCAACCCGCAACTGGCCCGAGACGCAGCCGATGCGATGACCCAGGCCGCCAGCGCGCGCCTGGTAAAGCTGCGCACCGAACGCATGCGCGAGGTGGCGCCGCTGCCCTTCGACCTCGGTACCCTGCAGGAGATCTGCTCCAAGAAGCTCGGCCTCGGCGCCCAGGAAACCCTGGATATCGCGCAATCCCTGTATGAAACCCACAAGGCCATCACCTACCCGCGCAGCGACTGCGGCTACCTGCCCGTAAGCCAGCACAGCGAGGCACCGAAGATTCTCGCCGCGCTGGGCCGCGCCGATGCGGCAGTCCATGAGCTGATGCCGCATATCGACCCGCAGCGCCGCTCACGGGCCTGGAACGACGCCAAGGTCAGCGCGCACCACGGCATCATCCCTACCGGCGCGGGCAAGGATGTGAGCCAGCTCACGGGCAAGCACCGCGCGGTCTATACCCTGATTCGCGCACGTTACCTGGCGCAGTTCCTGCCCAACCATGAATACGATCGCACCCAGGCCGATTTCGACTGTGCAGGCCAGGCCTTGCGCGCCGTGGGCAAAGTGGTGATCGAACCGGGCTGGAAACGCGCCTTGCCCGAAGCCTTGGCGCCGGCCAAGGGTCGTGAGGCACCCGTGCCCCAGGCGTTGCCGGCGTTGGTGCAGGGCCAGGACTACGCGGTGGCCAAGGTCAACCTCAAGGACCTATGGACCCAGCCACCCAAGCCGTTTACCGAAGGCGACCTGATCAAGGCGATGAAAAACGTCGCCAAGCTGGTGGAAGACCCGCTGCTCAAGCAAAAGCTCAAGGACACCACGGGTATCGGCACCGAAGCCACCCGCGCGGGGATTATCCAGGGGCTGCTGGACCGGGGTTACCTGGTGAAAAACGGCAAGGCCCTGTCGGCAACGCCGGCGGCGTTCAGCCTGATCGACGCGGTGCCCCGGGCCATCGCCGACCCCGGCACCACCGCAATCTGGGAACAGGCATTGGACATGGTGCAAAGCGGTGAGATGAGTCTGGAAGAATTTGTCGCCAAACAAGCGGCCTGGATGAGCAAGCAAGTCGCCCGCTGCAATGGCATGCGCATGACCATCACCGGTCCTGCCAGCCCGGCAGGCCGAGGCGCCACCCCGTGGAAAAACAAACGCAAGAGCGCTCCGCGCAAGGCCGCCGCCGCCCCCAAACGCGCCAAAAAGCCGACGAATACCGGGTAAACGTCGAAAAAATCCGGCGAATGACGTTTTTCGACGAGTTTAACGCCGCTTTGGACCTTGCCCCGCCGTGGCCCGTCTAGGATTCTGTAGGGGACTCGCTGACTTCCTAACAACAACACCGGAGTGGCCGCCATGAAAACCGTCGCACAAGTGCTCAAAGCCAAGGACCAGAAAAACCAGGACGTGCACACCATCCAATGGGACCACACCGTATTTGAAGCGCTGGTCCGGATGTCGGAGAAAAACGTCGGGGCCTTGCCGGTCGTCAAGGAAGGCGTGGTGGTAGGGATCATCAGCGAACGGGATTACGCGCGTAAACTCATCCTCAAGGGGCTATCGTCGGTCACTACGCGGGTGGACGACGTGATGAGCTCCCCTGTGATCACCGTCGATACCCATAAAAGTGTCGAAGAGTGCATGAACATCATGACCGACAGTCACCTGCGCCACTTGCCCGTGGTCGAAGACGGCAAACTGTTGGGCCTGCTCTCCATCGGTGACCTGGTGAAAGAAGCCATTGCCGAACAGGCAGACCTGATCAAGCAACTGGAGCAGTACATCCGCGGAGAATAGGCGAACCCATGCTCGACACGCTGGAACATCAAGAGGACTACCTCGACACCCTGCAACGGGCCATGGCTGGACGACGCTTAGTAGTGTTGACGGGGGCCGGCATCAGCACGTCGTCGGGTATTCCGGATTACCGTGACAGCGAAGGCGTGCGCCGGGGCAAGGCGCCGATGATGTACCAGGAGTTCCTGGCCACCCCGCAGGCGCGGCGCCGCTACTGGGCCCGCGCCGTGCTGGGTTGGCCACGGGTGCACATCGCCCAGCCCAACAAGGCCCATCTGGCGCTGGCGACCTTGCAGCAGCGCGGGCGTATCAGCGGGTTGATCACACAAAACGTTGACACACTGCATGATCAGGCCGGCAGCCATGATGTGATCGAACTGCACGGCAGCCTGCATCGGGTGCTGTGCCTGGATTGCCACCTGCGCAGTGCGCGGGATGTGATTCAGCGCCAGATGGAAATCGATAACCCGTACCTGGCGCAGGTTCACGCGGTGCAGGCGCCCGATGGCGATACCCTGCTAGACCCGACGTTTGAAGAACACTTCCAGGTCCCGCGGTGCCCCCATTGCGGTGGTGAGCGGCTGAAACCGGACGTGGTGTTCTTTGGCGAGAACGTGGCTCCACCAACAGCCGCCAGGGCGATGGCCGCAGTGGAACATGCCGACGGCTTGCTGGTAGTCGGCTCGTCGCTGATGGCCTATTCAGCGTTTCGCCTGTGCAAGGCCATGGTCGAACAGGGCAAGCCGGTGATTGCCATCAACCTCGGCAAGACCCGTGGGGACGAGCTACTACAGGTGAAGATCGAGGCGTCATGCGAGACGTTGTTGCCGCTGCTGGTCGAACGCTTGGGCTGAGGCACACAGGCATATTTCAACTCGAACCAAACCTTCAGAAAATGACGCCCAAGTCACGTTTTCCCGCATTCTCCCGTCCCCACAACAATTTATGTAGTGCGCAAAAATAATCACTACATAACCGTTGACGTATCCTTTTTGTCCTTGCATTATCGAGACGTCTCCCGGATCGGGAGCGTTGGTAACACGCGTTTTGAACAAGCTCGTCTGACCGCCGAGCTGTTTTTCCGGATGTGCACTGCCCACAAGGCAGATTGATGAAGCTGACCTGCCCCGAAAGGGCTGGGTACAAGAAGCTCAAATGCTGCTTGTCTTCGTTATGAAACCATTGCGTAGCAGTTCATCAGCAAGACTACATGCATCAGGTTCAAGACCCTGCCCGTATTCGGCAGACCGTTACTGACGCCCGGTTTTCGGAACCGGAGAGAACTAAGCAGTTTTAACGAATCAACTGATAGATCGCCAACTGGTCAAGGGGCTTACACATGAATCTGAACAACCAACCAACTATCGATGAATTGGCTGAGATGTTCGCAGCGCAGAAAGACACACTCGACGACCATATCCTGTGGATTGGTAAATCGGGCGAAGTGAACATTGACTGCCTGGCGCCCCACGCCGAAGAAGCCGAGTTTGACCGCAACCACCGTGAACTGGCGGCGCGCCTGAAGATGTACCGCCGTGGCCAGGGTTATGTCGGCAAGAAGGCTGCGGCCGATCGCAACTTTATCGAGCAGGTCTTTCATACACTTAATAGCGAATGGCAGAACCTCAAAGGCCAATCGAACGTTAAAGTGATTGATAAATACTGCTGATCTCACAGCCTTAAACATTTAAGCCCGCTCGTTTATTCGAGCGGGCTTTTTACTATTCAATGTTCCCCAACTTATAACAACGCGGGAAACCGCCCCTTCGCTGCTTCATCGCGAAAGATATCGAACAGCACTTGTGCCGCCGCCGAGAGTTCATGCCCGGGTTTGGTCAGTACACCAATCGGCCGCTCGATCACCGGGTCGCAGAGGGTGATGCAATGCGCGCCCGCCTCCTCCATCTGTCGCGCGCACAATGCGGGCACGGCGCTCACGCCGAGGCCATTGGCAACCATCTTGCCCACCGTAGCCAGTTGATGGCTTTCCAGGGCCACGGGCAGCTTCATCTGCAGCGCGCCCAGGTGTTCTTCCAGCATCACGCGCACCGTGGACGGCCGCTGCAAAGTAATGAACGGGTGCTGCAACAGGGTTTTCCAGTCGACCTCGTCCATCTGCGCCAACGGTGAATCCCCGGGCACCACGGCTATAAAGCGGTCCAGGTACAACGGCGTGAAGGCCAGGGACGAACCCTCGGCGGGCTCGAAGGCCACGCCCAACTCCACCTGCCGGTCGCGCACCATCTCCAGCACCTGCTCATTGATCAGGTCATGCACCGTGACATTCACCTGCGGGTAACGCGCACGGAATATCTTCAGGATCGGCGGCAGCAGGTTGCCCGCGAATGAGGGCATTGCGGCGACTGTTACGCGCCCGCGCTGCAAGGTGAAACGCTGGCGCAGTTCATCCTCGGCGTTGTCCCAGTCGGCAATCAACCGGCGGGCCAGCGGCAGCAGGGATTCACCCTCAGGGGTCAACGCAACGTTGCGTGTATTGCGGCTGAACAAGCGGCCTCCCAAGCCCTCCTCCAGGCCCTTGATGGTCAGGCTCAGTGCCGATTGGGAAAGGTGCAGGCGCTCGCAGGCGGCAGCGAAACTCAGGCTCTGGGCCACGGCGAGAAACGCACGCATCTGTTTGACGGTCATGAGGCTGCTCCGGGCGATGGTTCGACTATGCTGTTTTCTAAATCAATCGACCATAAAAAACAACTTAACAAATCAATCCGTCGGCGCAACACTCAAGTCATTGGCTGGCCCACAAACAATAATAGAGGTGCATATGGCAGGTTTCGATAAACGCGTGGCGTCCTACGAGGAAGCACTGGCAGGCCTGGAAGACGGCATGACCGTACTCTCCGGCGGTTTTGGCCTGTGCGGCATTCCGGAAAACCTCATCAATGAGATCAAGCGCAAAGGCACCCGCGACCTCACCGTGGTTTCCAACAACTGCGGCGTCGACGGTTTCGGCCTGGGCGTGCTGCTGGAAGAAAAGCAGATCAGCAAAGTGATCGCCTCCTACGTTGGTGAAAACGCGCTGTTCGAGAAGCAATTGCTCAGCGGCGAAATCGAAGTGGTGCTGACCCCCCAAGGCACCCTGGCGGAAAAAATGCGCGCAGGCGGCGCCGGCATTCCGGCCTTCTTCACCGCCACCGGTGTCGGCACCCCGGTCGCCGAAGGCAAGGAAACCCGTGAATTCAACGGCCGCCCGTACCTGATGGAAGAATCCATCACCGGCGACTTCGCCATCGTCAAAGGCTGGAAAGCCG